>Ga0131853_10002519_pt1 | contig 32712 bp, 29 predicted proteins | sample TergutLab28metaG_FD_92764 | JGI IMG/M metagenome (GOLD analysis project Ga0131853, IMG submission 92764) | Labiotermes labralis P1 segment gut microbial communities from Petit-Saut dam, French Guiana - Lab288 P1 (version 2) (version 2) | ecosystem: Host-associated > Arthropoda: Insects >... | reverse complement strand
TAAGCAGGTAAGGACCCTTGTAGACCACAAGGTAGATAGGCGGGAGGTGTACGCACGGTAACGTGTTTAGCTGACCCGTACTAATAGTCCGAGGGCTTGACCGATTTCGTTCAAGCCTGCGCTAACAATCGAGTATCGTTTTATCTGATGATTTAACGAAATTAGATGTTTATTTTGAATTGCTTCGTTCCTTCTTTGTATTTAGTCTTCAATGTGCTACAATAGCACAAATAAAGCCGCCCGCTGGGCGGCTATCAATATAATAGCTTGCACTTATAGAATTCGTGCGTTATTATATTCATATAATCCTCGATAGCTCAACGGCAGAGCAACCGGCTGTTAACCGGTAGGTTCCTGGTTCGAATCCTGGTCGGGGAGGAGAAGAAAACCCTGTAGTCTCAACGATTGCAGGGTTTTTGGTTTTTCTCTATCAAGCATATACGAATAAATTTACGCGCGAGCCTGTCAACTGATACTGCGATTTAGACTTAACACCACGGTTGACTGTATCAAAACCAATTTATACGTGGGGCGATCTCTACAGCAAGGACTCCAGCTAAAACAATAACAGCTAAGAAAGCACACACAACGGCGACAATAAAGGCAATACACCCGCCATCTTTAAGAAGAAGGCTATATAAACTGGCTATTGTAGCAAACACAAGGCCTACACCCACTATTGCGACTAAGACAAAAAGGATATACCACACATACAACAACTCCTTCACTTATATGTAAATTTTCTACCCTCATTGTACAATACCATACCGCGTTCCAAAATGCAAAATTAAATGTCATTAGCGAACCCCTATCATGATGCTACCCCTACCTCTGCATTTTTTACGCACATTTTATGCACAACAATACAAATTTACGCACACTTTTATTTAACGATACTAAACAAAGACAAGGCAAAAGTCGTATAATAAAAGGCGTTACAGCCATTCACAAAACAACACAAAACGTAAGCCCGGCAACTGATAATCGGTATGTTCCTGGTTCGATTCCTGGTCGGAGATGAAATCAAAAGGCTTGTAGCGTTTAACGCAGCAAGCCTTTTTTGTTATAATTGAGAAGTTATTTAGCTTATGGGTAGGAAGGATTTGATGAGTAAATGAGCAGTAATTTAATGGATTTTATTTTTATTATTGGACCTAGTGGCGTTGGAAAGACTACTCTTGCCAAGCGATTGTTCAAGCATTACAAGAGTGTGTATATTGAACAGGACATGATTCCTGAGTTTAGGACGTTATATGGTGTTACTGAAATGACTGGAGAGTTGGAGGAAAAGACTTGTTGGGTTGGTATAGTTGCACTGATGAAGAGCTTCCATTCTCTTGGGTATAAAAATGTTATCGGGTTAGATTTCAATGATTTGCGGACACGAGATATCCCTGAAGTGTTTATGGGATACAATTTTATTACTATTAAGCTGATATGTAGTGATTATAATCAAAACTTATCGCAGATGCTGAACCGAGGAGAAGGTGGCCTTATTGATGTAGGGCTACTTGAAGAAGAAACCCCTAAGATTAATGGGCGGGAGCTTCTAATAAATGAATTTTGTATTGATGTAAAAGGAAAGGCTCCGGAAGAAGTTGAGCAGGATGTGATTAAATTAATTGATGAAGCTCATATCATGGTAGAATATACTTATGTCAAGCCTGACAAGGAATTGTTTTATTCATGGGTTTGGGGCGACGGGTTACGGACTAAATAATATTGGGGAAGTGATTCATTTATGACTTCGACATTTGATTTTTTTGGTTATGGGATTCCAAAGAAGGAGCGTTATCAGTTAATAAAGCAGGTGGGGTTTGATAAGGTATCATTGTGGTGGAGTAATGATTTTGGGGATGAAAACTTCCAGAGTAACCCCCAGGACGCACGAGAGATGGGATTAATAATAGAAAATATTCATACGCCTTTTAAAGATGTAAATAATTTTTGGCTTAATAATATTGATGGGGATGCCTTATTCGAAAATTTCCTAAGCATAGTTGACGATTGTGGCGATAATGAAATTCCTATAATGGTTGTGCATTTATCCTCTGGCAACAATCCGCCGCCTTTCAATGAAATGGGCTTGAATCGCATCAAAAAGATTATTGAGAAAGCGGAAAAACGCAATGTAAATGTTGCGTTTGAGAACTTGCGGAAAACGGAGTATCTGAAATATGTGTTGGGCAATATAGCATCTCCACGGGCAGGATTTTGTTATGACAGTGGACATCACAATTGCTGGGCAGCCAATGAAGATTTGCTTAATAAATATGGCTCTCGCTTGATGACTCTTCATTTACATGATAATGATGGTTCTGATGACCAGCATCTGCTTCCTTTTGAAGGGACTGCTGATTGGCCTTCGATTATGGAGGGAATTGCTAAAACTGGATTTACAGGTGCCGTTTCAATGGAGGCAGTGAATATAGGGTACGAAACAATGTCTGCAAAAGAATTTTTACATGAGCTTTTTTCTCGGGCAAAGAGGCTAGAATCATTAATGAAAAAGTAATGAGAAAAGGCACGAGACTGCGAGGATACTATGATTGCTTTTGATAAGGAAAAGGTTTCCAAACATTTTAGTGAGGATTTTTTATTTAAAGTACTTGCAGATTTGGATTCATATGCAGAAAAATGGGGTTTAACGGATTTCGAGCATGTTGATTATTATTCCGTTAATTGCATATTCAAATGTAAGTCTGATAAATATGGCCTTTGCATTTTGAAAATCGGCGATTCTCCAGAGAATATGGAAGCAGAGTTTAGGATGCTTCAGGAGTATAACAAGACAACATTGTGCGGAGTGTATGAAGTCGATATTGAAAATAGTGTCTTGCTAATTGAGTGTATTGAACCAGGCACACGGTTAAGAGATGAAATTGATATTGATAAGCGACTTGATGTATTTAGCGATTTATATCGCGGGCTTCATAAGAAACCATGTGGTGTTTACCCAACCTATATGGGATGGGTCAGCCGGATTACTGACTACATGAGCCGCCGTGAAGATTACCCCTGTTTGTATAAGCATATGGTAAAAGCAGAAGAGGTTTGCAAGTCACTTTGCGAAAAGTATCCTGGTGCTATGCTTTTACATGGGGATTTTCATCATGATAATATATTGCTGGGTGAGGGCAACAGGTACCGCGTTATTGACCCTAAAGGGGTTATGGGCGATAGCGTTTTCGATATTCCAAGATTTATTCTCAATGAATTTGACGATGTGTTGGACAAGGTGTTTTCTGACAAAATTGCATATGTAATCACTCAGCTTTCAAAGAAATTAAGGGTGCCGGATCATGATATTAAGCGGCTAGTGTATGTTGAAATGTGCATGGCACAATGCTGGATGGTAGAGAGTAATCAGCTTCCTAATATGGGGGAAATACTTTATGTTAAAGAGCTGCTGGATGATTTATCGTGATAGAATTTGTAAGATATGTGTAAGCATTGCATTAGGCGTTTTATGGTATATTTGGTTATAAGGTTATATGATACCGCACTTACATATTGGAGGATGCTATGAAGAGGCGACACCGTTTAATTATTGTATTACTGGCACTTGTATTGCTTATAGCTGGTGTGCCTTTTTTTGGGATTTTTGGAAATAGTGCTGTTGCCATTAATATTGATGGGAATCCTGTCGTCTTTGCCGATGGAGGGCCGCGGATTGTTGACGGGCGGGTTTTAGTGCCTGTGCGAGGCTTTTTTGAGCATCTAGGTTTTGATGTAGATTGGAACGAGGCTAATCGCCTGGCTGTATTGCGGCATAGCGATTTTTCTGTTGTTGTCCCTGAAGCAGGGACAGATTTTGTAGTAAATGGTGGAATTATTACACCTGATGTATCTCAACAGATTGTTGATGGGCGTATGTTGCTTCCTCTTAGGGCAATAGTTGAGGCTTTGGGCCTTAATGCAATATGGGATTCAAGTAACCGAACCGCTATTATCGTTACCAATGATGGTTTTTCTGCTTTGCCGGCACCAACATCAGTGTCGCAGTCAACCACTACTGCCACCCCAGCGCCATCCCCGTTACCATCTCCGACCCCTGTTTCAACCCCTCTGCTAACTCCGGCACCGCTACCATCTTCGGAGCCAACACCATCTCCAATAACGCCACAATCAACGTCCGCTCCAGTTCCTACTCCATCTCCTGCGCCAACTCCATCACCTAGTTTACCCTCCAGATTCACAATCCCCAGTAGAAGATTAACGGAGGTTGAAATAGCCCTATGGATAGATATTTACAGCGTGGGTGGCGCTAGTACATTTGAAATAGAGATCATAGAACTTGTGAACCGAGAGCGTGCGGCAGAAGGCCTCGCGCCCCTGTCTCTAAACACCACGTTAATGGCGGCATCCCGCTTCAAATCTCAAAGTATGTATGATTTAGATTACCGCGGCCATACAAGTCCCGTTTACGGTGCGTTCTGGAATATATCCACTCAAGTATTCGGTTATGTCTCAATTTCAATTGGAGAGAATCTGGCATGGGGGCAGCGCACTCCGGCAGAAGCTGTATATTGGTGGATGAACTCACCAGATCATCGGGCAAATATACTCGACCCTTATTTTACAGAAATGGGTGCTGGGTTCTATAATTTTTTATGGACGCAGAAGTTTGGACGGTCGTAGTATGCGAATATAATGAAAAGACTTGCAACCTGGCAAGTCTTTTTTATTGCCCATTTTCCCAGGAAATAACGCTGTTACATTCTACTAACAAACAACCTACAAACATATTACCCCTATTGCAAAAATAGGACATGAATGGTATCCTTTGTTTGGGCGGATTATAAGTTTTGATAGTGTAATGAAGGGGATTGCTCGGATTTATGCTACGTACATATGAGTAAAATGGTTTTAGGCAAGGAAAAACGGCGTGGGGGTGATTTAGGGGTGTGGATAGGACAGGCTGTTATTGTTGTGTCTGGTACTTGAATATCTGCGCTCTTTAGTTGGTTTTGATGATATTGACAAAAGCGGTTTTCTGGTTTTGATGATAATGACTAATGCTTGTTTTAGTTAATTATTAGCTTGTTATTTTGTTGCCTGTGCCTTTGGATTTTGGGTGGGTGACTAATATATTATTGTCTTTTTAAGAAGGGAGATTTTTTTATTATGAAAAAAGTTGTTGTTGGGAGGGTTATGTCATTGGCCTTGGCCCTTACCATGGTGCTTGGATTGTTCACTGTTATGCCTCTGGCAGTACAGGCTGGTTCGCCAGGTGCTCCTACTGTGTTTTATGCTGCTAATGTGGCTAGTGGTGGCACAATTCATGCAAGGCATTTTCCTACGAATATTGCTGCTGTCAACAATCATCCTACCGAAGGGGTGGCATTCAACTCTAACACCGTAATAAATGAGGGACGCTATCTACGAATGGAGGCTTCACCTCGTACTGGGTATACTTTTATAGGGTGGCGAATAAATGGAGGGAATGTCTCTACAGGCAGCAATGTATTAATCCATCGTGTCGGCGCCAACGTAACCGATTTACACACTGTACTTATTGAAGCTGTGTTTCAGCGTGATATCGATATCCCCTCAATCCCAACACCAATCCCCATGTTTAATCTAATCATTGATGCCCGTCCTGGTGCAGAATCACCTGATATATCTGTAAGACAGCAAGGTTCTACTGTAAATCTTGTTGCGGGTGCTAGAACAGGTTATACCTTTGTTCACTGGTTGGTTCTTTCACCGAGTGTTTCCAATATTTTTGGTTCATCCAATACAACGATTTCTCCGAACACTTCATTTACAATGCCAAGCGCTCATGTGCATATTGAAGCGGTGTGGACGCGTGATGTTGTGCCACAGAATCTAACAGTTGCAAATATGCCAGCGGGAGCTCCTGCTCCAGTTGGTCAATTGACTATATCTGGCACCTATACGCCTGGAGTTCTGGTTCCTCTTGTCTCAGGTACTCGTGAAGGATTCGTTTTTACTGGATGGACATCACCGGATATGCCTGGCGTTAATTTATCAGGTGCTAACTTTACAATGCCAAACAACCCCGTGACACTAACAGCCAACTGGGTACCAGCAGGTACCCCACTACGCGATGTACGCATATATGGTATTGACGGTAATACCGGTGCCGTGATTCAGAGGCATCCTGTAGGTGCACAGGTTCAGCTTAACGCCGGTGTTAGGACAGGCCATGCTTTTGATGGATGGGTTCATCTTTCAGGGACAGCGGTAAACTTTGCCCCTGCAAACAGCAACCAAACAACATTTATTATGCCAGAAGGCACAGGTGATATTCGCATTGAAGCCACGTGGCGGTTGTTACCTGCCAATCGGAATACCGTTACTTTGTTAAACAATCCTTTCTGGCCAGGCGCAACTGCTAATCATCCAAGCATTGTTGTGCCTAGTGGCGCAAGTGTTGATGGTGTGGTCACTGATGCATGGGTAACATTAAACCCTGGAAGTAGAGCAAACTACCAATTTGATGGATGGTCATTTGTTCCTGCGGTTACTATAGATCCAGCTAACAGCAACAGATTTCAGATGCCCAACGCTCCCGTAGTTGCTACCGCAAACTGGAGCCTAATTAATCCTACATTTCGCCCAGTGAACATTACAAACTCTGGAGCAAGTCTCGTTCCCACAAGCGGGCAAACTACATCTGGGTTAACGCATGCACCCGATACGCAAGTATCCATAAATGCAGGCGAAATACCTGGGTATACTTTCAGTCATTGGGTGATTACATCTCCAACAAGTATTCCTGGATTTAATATTAACAGTGCATCACAGACTTTTATAATGCCAGCTCAGGAAGTTAACCTGGTTGCCCACTGGCAAGGTAACACTAATACCATAAGCATAACCAACACCGGCTCACAAACTTCTCGTCCAAGTAATCAAAATATTTATATTAACAATGCACCTCACACTAACCATCAAGTAGCTCCTGTTATACCTGTAGGTGCTGCAATTAGAATACCTGCTGGAACTCCACCAACAGGACATATCTTTGGTGGCTTTGCAGTAATAGGTGCTGGCGGTGACTTAGTTATTGACAATAATGCGGCATATTTTATTATGCCAAACAACAATGTTAATGTAGAAGTTCGCTGGGTGCCTGCCGGTACACCGGCAAGGACGGTTAGGTTTTATCGGCAAATAGTTGGCAGTAATCCAATCCATATCTCTAGTGGTCAATATCTAGTGGGTGCGATAGTAAACCTCAATGCACATTGGCCTACCGCAGGACATGTATTTGTTGAGTGGATATCTGCCCCGATTGATAATCTAGCAAGTGATCGTACAAGCGAACGCACACACTTTACTGTACCATCTGGAACAGGCACTCTGACTATAACCTCAACATGGGTTGTCGGTGCGACTCCTTTGGCTGCTCCTATTGTTACAAGCAGACCAATTGCAGGTACAACCTTGAGCTGGAATGTTCCGACTAATGCCGCAGGCGTGCCAATTAGGTATCGTATTTATGTAGATGGTTCGTCAACTGGGCGATATACATCAAACTTGACATTCAATCTTGCTGATCTTGGATTAGCACCAGGTTTCTATAATATACAAGTTAGAGCTATTTCCGAAAATCAAACTCTTAGGTCTAATTCAGAATTAAGCTCCTTCTTGCAATTTAATGTAACCCCTCCCGTGACCCCAGATGCCATCCGCCCAACAGGTCTAAGCATAGTAAACACCACCCTACGCTGGAATCCAGTAATGAACGCAAGCCGTTATTATATTTATGTAAACAACTCAAGGCGTGCAACAATTCAAGCAACAACTACGACTACTTTTAATCCTGCGAATCCTTCCTTTGACCTTGCCACTCTTGCAGATCCAAGTCTTTCATTAGGTGGGGCAGGATATGATATTCAGGTTAGAGCAGTTGTTGGAACAGTTACATCACATTTAAGTGAAGTAAGAAGATTCTACGCCGCAGTTCCTCCACTACCAACCCCAACCAACATTCGCATAATAGGCAACCCGACATTGCATTGGGATTTCCCAAGTGGTCACGCAAACCTTGTAGGCTTCCGTATTTATGTAAATGGACAAGCTAGTCACCACATGGTTGGCCCTGATGCACGCAGCTTCCCAATTTCCAACCTCGGTCTTACTTCTGGGGTATATCTAATTGGTGTAAGAGCCGTAGGTAACGGTATTGCAAACTCTGACTCATATATCAGTACATTTGTGCAGTATGTAAGCTCAACCTTGCCAGCTCTCAACACACCAATAAACCTTAACATCAATAACAACACCCTAACTTGGAATGCTGTACCCAATGCCGTTGGATACCGTATATATGTAAACGGCCAAGCTAGTACAGCAGGTATAGTTGGCGGGTTATCCTTTAACTTAACAACCCTAGGCCTTGGAGCAGGTACTCATCTTATCCAAGTCCGTGCAATTGCCAATAATACAACCCATGTAGACTCAGCCATAAGTGCTTTCGTAACCTATGTTATCGGCGGAACCGCAGGCCAGCACACCTTACGCTTCGACGTATCCGGCGGCATAATGCCAGCTGGGGTATCCGCAACCCAGATTCACCCAAGCGGCACTATCCTAAACGCTCTCCCAATCCCAACAAGGCAGGGTCACTCCTTTAGCGGCTGGTTCATAGGCAATCAACTGATAACCGCACCGCTGACAATAAACAGCGATATAAATCTACGCGCAGTATGGAGCCCGACAACAGGGGGCGCAGGCGCTCGCGCAGAGCAGTTTGTCGTAACCTTCAACCCTGCCGGGGGCACATTCCCAGCAGGTGAAGACGGCCTTCGCATGGGGGCAGCCGGGTTTGTAATCAACAGCTTCACCAACACACCAACCCGCGCAGGTTACACCTTCGGTGGATGGCAAGTTGGCGGTACGCCTGTATCACTTCCTCTTACCGTTAATGGTGATATGACCCTTAACGCAATATGGAACCGCATCGCATCCCCAACACCAGCACCTCCAGGAACACGTCCTAATCCTCAAACCGGGGCATTTGGTATCTTAAATATCGCTGGATTAATAGTTTTAACCGGTGTTTCAGTTATTGTGTTTAAGAAAATTTATAAGAAAGGTGATTCTGCCGCTAGGTAGATTGCCTTGAATTAAAAAGCGCTTCCGTCTCGTAAGTATGACGGAAGCGCTTTTTTGTGTACAATTTATTAATCGTTATACTGCAAAACACCATAATTAAAAGAGTTATTTTAGACAAAACAAACACTCCCGTAACTTGATATCATTAACATGGATGGAGGGATTATTATCGACACCATAAGAAGCGTCTGTGATGCTGCGGACTATATCCATAATCACTACGGTGAGGAGATTACAATAGGAGATATATCTTCGCGGGTATTCCTATCCCCGTCGTATTTTTCACGGATTTTCCGCATTATTACGGGCTATACCGTCGGCAACTATTTAATCCGCTATCGCCTCTATCGCGGTGCGGTGGCTCTTGCCCGTGGTACAAAGCCTATAATAGAGATTTCGCTGACGAGCGGATTCTCATCACAGCAGGCCTTTACAAAAAGCTTCACCCAAGCTTACGGAATCTCACCGGCACGGTTTCGTATGCTTAAGCCGGAAGTGTCGCCCTTTCCTCCTCCAAATATCTGGAAGGAGTTTGAAACTATGGAACTTATGGATTCATTTAAAAATGTAAAGTTTATGGAGAAAGAAGCCTTTTATGTTGTTGGTATAGAGGCGGATATCCACTACAATGATCCTAACGGAACCTGCCCGATAGCAGGGCTGTGGGGGATGTGGAATGAAGAAAACCTGATGGATCGTATTCCTGATAAAGTAGGTGCTAATACCTATGGGATAACCCACAGCGAAACCGCCGACAGTGTTGCAAAATATACCGTATGTACGGAGGTAAAATCCTTAAATAACCTGCCCATAGGCTTAGTAGGGCGCAGGTTTGCAAAGAGTGAATACGCCGTATTCGAAACAACCTTAGAAATAATCTGGACTGGCCAGTTTTGGAAGACATTCTATACAAAATGGCTTCCGGAGTCAGGCTACACCCTCAACGATGTGCAGTACCGAGAAAATTACGCCACCTTTAGCCAGTTCCCAGCAATAGAGGTCTATGACGAAAATCACACAGATGAGAAATCCACAGTATATATTTACGCCCCAATCAAGAAGAAATAAAAAAAGCCAGGAGCGAGTCAAATGACTTACTCCTGGCTTTTTACATAATACCGATTTCAAATTAAAACCTCAGAGTAGCGGTTTGAAACGTGAAGCAAGCGTTTCAAGCGTTTTTGCTGCGATAGGCAGATAGGATTTTAATTGGAATCGGTATAAATTACTATTTTAAAAGCGTACCATATCGTACAGTTGCAGTTTTAAGCTTGCGGTTCTTCTTAACGAAGACTACTGCAACAACAGCCATAGCCCCACATAGAAGCGCACTGCCAAGCATAATAAATGTCGTAGAACCATAACCGCCAGACATTGGCAACTGGATGGCAATCATGCTTCCAAAATACCATATGTTATGCTCTGGTGGTAACGGATGTGTCGTGCCCCCTGGGAACCATGAACTAGTAGACGCAAGGCCTCCAGGTGTGGATGGGCCGATTGTCGTTACTATAAACGGGTTGGTGCTATCAGGCGCGTCTGGGTTGTATGTGATATGCCACTGCCCCATTGGTGCCTGGAAACCAGGTAGGGTACTAACTTGTACCAGTTGGTAACGGAATCTGCCATCAAAGTCAAAAGAGATTGGATTGTTGGAGCTTGTGGCTGTAAAGCCGCCCCCCACAAAGGGTACTGCTACCCATAAGCTGCTTAACGATTCACCACTTGAGTTAAATCTTACATTCCACCCATCAGGGTTAGCATTAAGCTGAGCGTCAGTTACATGCATATTAACTGTGCGGAACAATATAAACTGTGTACCTGCTAAGCGATGGATATATGGATCACCCGCCCGGTATAGCCTTTCGTCTGTAGAGAAGAAATGGAACATACCATCTGGCATATGCATGAAGTTAACGTCGTTGTTGTTAAGCGGGTGCAATATTATTCCCGGCGTTGCTGGGTTTTGACTTGTAGTTCCAAATAGCGGAGCCGCTATTGCCGCTAAAGCATTAACCGGCGGCATATGTGGCATATCTGGAAGTGTGGATACATTGCCGCTAAAATTGCTTTGGCCTGTAAAGATCAAATTGCTGTATGCCAAGGTATTTGCGGGGCCGTCCCAAGTTGGCAGTACACGTAGCAGTGGATCGCGATATTCGTGCCGTACGGTAAAGATTGCGCCACCCATGCCCCCTACCGGCAAGTTCTCGACAATTGCGCCAACGGCTGTGTTGTTATTGAAGCTGATGGCGTTTGCGTGGAAGTAGGCGTAATTGCCCACCCAAACGCCACCGCCATTGCCCACTGCCAGAGTAGTACCGGCAATATTGTCACGGATATGCCCACCTTGCATTGTAAACACGCCGCCGCTGCCTGTAAAGTCAACAGTTGGTACAATATTAAGATACTCAGGTGCTTCGTTGAGATACTCAGGCGCTTCGTTGAGTGCATCGTCATAAAAGGCGTCATACTGAGTTGAGTAAGCTGAGAAATCATGAGAAAGCGCTACTACAGTAGCATCAGATACACCGTCGGAAACATATACGCCGCCGCCAAAAGTGGCTCTGTTATGCCTAATATCACCTGTTGAAGTAGTTAAGTTGAATATACCGTGGTTACCTGCGGTTGGGCTACCTTGAACAAACACCCCGCCGCCTCTTTGTGCGGTATTTCCATCTGTTGGTGCTGGGCCGCCAATGATGCCGCCACTCATATTAAATACTGCGCCTCCATCTGTGCCACCACCAGACACAAACACACCGCCGCCATCGCGGTCTGCTGAGTTGCCTCGTACTATGCCAGAGGCCGCAATACTAAGCTCTGAATTTAGTGATAACCATGCACCTCCACCATCATAGTTAGCATGGTTAAAGTTGAGGTTTGCGCCTGTTCCCATTGTCAGTTCAGAAGTTGAGGTAATCCACACGCCGCCACCAAAGTTTGCACTGTTGTGGTTGATATTTGTGTTTTGCGGTAAAGCAAGGTCAATATTTTCTGGTATGAAAATTCCGCCGCCTCTGTTATTAGCGTGGTTACCAATAAAACTACGGGACGCAGTACCTGGCATGTTGAGGATACCATGATACGTACCTGCACCACGAGATGGGCCAATAAACAAGCCGCCACCGTCTTGTAATGATATGCTACCGCGCTGTGTTCCATCTGCGTCAGCAGCCCCAACGGAGCCGGTGTGCATAATTAAGGTTCCTGGATTTGTGGCTGAGGTACCACCCTCTATAAAGATACCGCCGCCCTCCAATGTAGCTTGACCACGAGGGAATGGCGAACCAGTAGGATTGCCTATCGTAGGGGTAAGGCCGGCTGCTATTGCGCGGCCTGGTGCAAATACTGTCCCGCCACTAACTGCTGCTAAAGCAATGCTGCTTTGCATTGTAAAGGTCGCGCCATCTGCGGCTCCTGTTCCGCCTTGAATAAACACACCGCCGCCTCTTGTGGCGCTACCGCTTAGGTATCCGCCCAGCATCGTAAGTGAGTTATAGCCGTGACCAAGTCCACCGACTTCACTCGCATGTAAGAACACGCTACCGCCATTGACACCTGCTGTATTGGATACAACGCGGCTGTCAAGAAGATAAATATTTTGAAGTCCGCGTCCTAACCAAATGCCTCCACCGTAGCCAGTTGTAGCTGTATTACCGCTTATATTTACATCGGTTAATCTGCGGTTATTGCGTATAGTGTTAGCTTGAGCCGGCAAATCCAAAAGGAGTGTATCACTAAAAAAAGGTACAACATTGTATGTTTCACATACGTTGGGTATCCATATGCCACCGCCATCATAATGAGCGGTGTTGCCTATGATACTACCGCCTCTCATAGAAAACAGTGCGCCTGGGTGGCTTCGTGCAACGGGTACACCGGTACCAGTTTCGCGGCCCGGGCGTAATGCTATGCCTCCGCCGCGCCCGCTGGTGGTATTTCCTTGTACTGTCCCGTTGGCAATGCGCAAAATACCTCCAGTTGAGCCGCCAGTTCCGGCACCAGCACGGATACCGCCAGATACATATATACCACCGCCATAGTTGTGAGCATGGTTACCGGGGCCAACAACTGCGTTATTTGATATTAATAGCTCCGCACCATGGATTACTCCGGCATTGGAAACAGCTGACGCAGTACGATGTCCGCCGCCAACATATATTCCTCCGCCTCTGCTGGCTGTATTGTTGGCTATGGTGCCAGGGCCGCCAAAGTTCAAGTCAAACCGTGGGGACGCTGGGTTTAGGCCAGTAGATGCAGGCAGAAGATTGCCGGCAAGGTGAACGCCGCCGCCTCTTCCGGTTAATGGTTGGCCAGGGATCGCTATGGCGTTATTGCCTACAATTGTTGCCTGGCCCGACATATTAATTACTGCGCTTTGAGCTGTTCTTGTTGATGCGCCTGTTGTTTCATCGACTACGCCGCCAACAAACATCCCGCCGCCGTTGCTTGCGTTATTGTTGTGAATGGAAGTCGTGCCGCTCATATTCAACTGGCCGCCTTCCGCCGTACCACCGGAACCTGAACCGCTGCGGTGTCCGCCGCCTAGGAATATACCGCCACCGCTGCGGATGGCTGTGTTGCCGCTGACACTTGAATTGCCTGCTATAGTAAAGCGCCCGCCGCGGCCTATATTAGCGTTGCCAGCGGTTGTGTTTGTACCTACACGACGCCCGCCACCAACAAAAACGCCGCCGCCGTCTCTTGCGGTGTTATCTTCTATACTTCCACTGGTCATACTAAACCTGGCTACAGCATCAGCATGTATCGTATTGTTGTCATACAGTGTAAGGCCATCCAGGTACACACCGCCGCCATCCCCTGTACCAGTACCATAGCCTGCTGTGTTACCTCTGATATAACCGGTGTACATATTAAACAATGAACCGCGTGCGTTACCAACTCCGGCACTGGTGGCGGTTGGAGCCTGGCCCCTATCTAGGAATACTCCGCCGCCATGCCTTACCGCTGTGTTGTCCTCTATATATCCGCCCTCCATGTCAAACCGAGAGCCGTGGGCAATACCACTGCCTGTCGCGTTGCGGCGGGAGCCATCCATAAATACTCCTCCACCGTCGCCACCGTCAGGGGTTAGCGTATTGTGGAAATAAGTGCGGCATACTGCACGGTTTTCGCTTATTGTTCCATTATTTAATATAAATTCTCCGCCCCATGATGCGCCTGTACCGCCAGTTCTGTGGGCACCGCTTATGAATACGCCGCCACCTCTTACAGCTGTGTTGTATGAAATCTCACCGTCGTTCATTGTAAATCTTGCGGCAAATCCACTTGCTGCGGCGTTGAATCCGGTTACACCTTCTACAAAAACGCCGCCTCCACCTTGAGTACTAGCCGCACTGATTAAATGACCCATAGCGGAGTTATTATTAATTGTACCGCCATACATATTAAAGCGAGGTGCATTGACTGCTGTAGTACCAGAACCACCAACAAACACACCTCCGCCACTTTGTGCGCCGGTGTTGCCGTCTATATTAGAGTCAGTTGCGGTCATTAATGAACCTGTGTTGCGGATACCACCGCCATCGCCTATTCCTACTATTGTGTTGTTGCTTATGCTTGTATTTGTCAGGGTAACGGTACCGCCGCCCGCAGCGTTAATACCGCCGCCATGGGAGCCACTGGTGTTACCATTTATAGTTGAATCTATGGCACTAATTGCTCCGGTAGCGGCAATGTTCAATCCACCGCCGGTTCCTGTTGTTCTTCTTACCATGTTATTGTTTACACTAGAGTTAGTTAGCGTGGTGGTTCCAGAGCCGCTGAAATTAATGCCGCCCCCTTGCTGACCGGCAGAGTTGTTGTTTATAGCAGAATTGTTGTTCGCGATAAATGTACCACCGCTGATAAGTATGCCGCCACCTATACCCATCTCACCAGCTAATAGGCTCTCAGGCCTGATTTCAACATCATTATTATCTGTTAATCTACGTTGGCCTCCAGCCATATTGTTGCTGACAATGCTGTTATTGAGAATAACGTCACTATTGGTATCAATACCTCCACCATTGCCAAAATTAACATTGCTGTCTGCTGTTGTTTGAGCTCCCGTTAATGTTACGCCTGGTGGTAAAGAGGGTACCCCTGCAGAGTTATAAGTTATATTGAAATTGGTTGCGTTGAAACCAGTGCCTCGAATATATACACCGCCGCCTTCTAGACGTGAGCGGTTATATCTGATATTGATTTCCCCAGTGTGTGCATACTCAGGCCTTGCAGCTGAGTTCCTGGTAAGTCTTCCATCAACATGAATGTAGCCATCTACAGCCCAAAAGATACCGCCGCCGCGCCCACCAGAGAAATTATCTTCAACATATTTATTTCCTGATCCTCTAAAATGTAAGTCGCCGCCGCGGATAAAGATACCGCCACCGCCTGAGCGCCCGGTTGTTGCCCTCGCCCCTGTCGTTGCTTGCATTTCTGTACGGGTACACCTTGATACATTGCGTGCTATTGTTCCAGAATAGAAATAAAATGCAACGTCACCAGCGCCATAGGTACACATATACACGCCGCCGCCGCCGGTGTTTGCGTTTGCTACTGTACCTGAGTTTCTGGCTCCACCACTGTTTTCGATGATAGATCCGCCGTACATTATTAATCGGGAACCATCACGTAAGCGTATCCCGCCACCGGCACTAACAGCAAAATTATTACGGATATAAGACCCCGGATACATAACAAAAGTTCCGTTGGAACCCATGCTGACGCCGCCACCGCCACCGCCGCCAGCACCGCCGTCACCACCAGGTGCTAGACGTGACGAACGGTTATATCCAATATATCCGCCAATCAAGTGAAATTCCGCAGCGTTTTCTCTTTGACCTACTCCGTCATGAAAAAATTCTCTAACTACTACTCCGCCGGCGTTTTGAAAAGCCCAGTTGCCGCGAATTGCTCCGCCATACATACGTGCGAGGGTATTTCTTCCATACACAAATACACCTGCGGCACTCCATGCTGTTCGGCCGGGGAATGTTTGTCCTGCTGGGCCTCCGCCTTCTGTATTTGTCGCGCCGGTTGATGTATTGCCTACAATAAGGCCATTACCAGGAGGTTCTGTGCAATCGCAACCAAGGACTTCAGGAATGTTATGGCACACACATCCGTATGGGCGATTCATGATAAATGTGGCACCATGCAATACTGCTACTCCGCCGCCGGCACCTCTGGCACGATTTTGACCCGTCAAGAAGGGCGCTACTGCTGCGTTCCAAGTTGCAAGATCGTCACCAGTAGTTGTTATCTGTGTGGGGGGATATGTGTGATAACGGCCTATTACACCACCGTTAAAGTAAAACCTACTGGTAGTGCCTATTACGGCAACACCGCCGCCATGACCACTGCGTCTGCCGGCTCCCGTCCCTACTACCCCTACTATACCTGCTATGTTGTTATGGATATCGCCGCCGTTCATGATAAAGGTAGCATTTGTTCCTTCTACAATCACGCCACCACCGTTGTAGCTGGTTAAATCAGCATGGTTTACGGAGCGGTTATTGCGGATTACAGCACCATTTTCCATTATCAATGTGCCATGATTCCAAACCCATATACCACCGCCATTTTCGTCTTCGCCATTGCCGCCACCAACGGTAGTGTTACCACTGTATAAGACAATATCTCTTATTGTAAGTGTTGACCTTACAGCATTATCGCCATCCATATGGCCCTGCACCCTAAAGTGTAGGAAGTTGCCATTAATGCGTCTAAGTTGAAAAGGCGCGCCGTCAGGGCGGGTTACTCTACATGTTTGGAGTAGTATATTGCGTCCGCCCTCAATCCGGAGTGTGCCTGGCTCGGCTGTGTTAATGCCGCCGGTACCATTGAGCCAAAAATCCGCTGTTATGTTTATGGTTACCAATGCGCCATTGGTTGGCGCATCATTAATCGCGGTACGCAGCTCTGCTAGAGTCCCTACAGAAACTTCACTAAACGGTGTAATCCCCAAATAGCTAGGTGCATGATTTATATAGTCATCATGGCCTGTCTCATATTGCTGCGCGTACGAACTATCGTAATACCCAGAGGCTTGGTAGTAATCATCAAGATCATAATAGTTTTGATGGCTATAATAGTCGTCATCTTGCTGATATTCATCCATATAATTATTGTTATACTCATAATCAATGCCGTATTCATTTATGTATGAATAGGATGGGGCATCACCTAGAACCCCATAGTCATTCTGATCATTGTCCAAGGCAAATACTGCTATACCTGCCACAACCAACAAACCAGCAGTCATTATCGCCCCTCTAAATAGGCCTGATTTTTTTGCTTTGGCTGGTTTAACACGCCTAAAGCTGGGTATATTAGACTCACGTTTCTTATAGTTCAATTGAGCCACTCCTTTTTTTATAGTTCTTATATACATTTGATAAATAATACTTGTATATATTTGTTATAACCGCTATATTGCCGTCGTTATCGAAAATGCTTGCTTTAACGAGTTGTTTTCCTCTGTTAATCGTTCGTTTTCGGTGCGCAGTTTTATTAGCTCGGCCTCTGCGTGGTTTCTATTATCAATGTTACAAAAGCCACCTGTGCGCTTATACATTGTTGCCCATATGTAAACTATTGACTTTGTTAAACCATGCTCTTTTGCCACTTGAGCTGTAGATTTACCATTTATTACTGATTTTGCTATTTGCTCCCTAAACTCATTTGTGTAGTTGGCATTGATTTTCCTAGCCATTATTTACACTTCCTAACTTTGCAGAACTATGTACTTGATTTTGCTTGAAATGTTGATATATTTAGTCAATATTTTTGGTATAGTATAATCGTTTTATCATGACACAACGAAAATCAATGAAATGAGGTCGGTTTTTCATGCAGTTCGGTTAAACTGTGCGAACTCCAATTAATTGTGGAAGGAGGGCTTTTATGCCAACAAATTTACATTTACGGTTGCTAATAATATTGCTCATTTTTTGGTTGAGTTATTTATCCTTTTTTGTTGTTGCAAAAATCCTAGCCAAGGATAAGAGCTTTGGCCTGCGAGAAAGTGCATATATTTTTGGGATAAGTACGTTTCTGGCTGTTGTTAGGACTTACCCCAGCTTCTCTACTTTTTTCCTGGGGCTGCAATTATCAGTGCATCATCCCGCTATTCTTAATGCTATACTTATAGCGATAAGAACACTCCAACTCCTTTTTCTGTTCATCTATTTCCATAAGCTGAAGTTATACACGATTAAGAAAACTGTTATTTTAGTAATTTTTACAGATTTAATTGTATGGATTATTAATTTAATAAGAGATTTTATGATAGGAAGTCTTACCTTATTAAGTGAAGATTTGCGTTACAATATTATAGCAAGCAGTTTATTGTACATTGTCTTTGCCGCACTGATTACTATTTTGCTGGTGGCTATAACTAATCAATTAAGGAATAGAATTAATGGCGCGGCAACGCTGCAAACCGCACTTATGCTGGGGACATTAGGTTGCTGGCTGTCCATCGAAATAGTTTCTCAAATACTCAGAATTACTTCAAGTTTCATAAGTTGGTGGGGAATTTATTACACATTGGGTTATGTTATTGTTTCGATTATTAGTTTTTTCATTTTTGAAAATTCGTTAAAAGTAAAATATAATCTGAGACAAAAAGAAGATGAACAGAAGCACATGTCATTCTATTTAGATGAAATTGAACAACAACAAGTTGCCATCCGAAAGTTCAAGCATGATCAGCAAAATCTTTTTTCCACGATTGATATCTACATTCAAAATAGAGACTGGGAAGGACTTACGCAATTTTACCCGAAAGTGAGAACGGCCTCCGAAATCATTACAAAAAATGAATTCGAATTAGAAGGGCTTAGCCAAATTAAAATGCGAGAAATCAAGAACATCCTCATCGCAAAGCTAGCCATGGCACAAAACTTAGAAATAAACACAAAACTTGAGATTGGAGAAGAAATTGACGATATTCCCGTTGATCCCGTTGCGTTGGTGCGAATGCTTGGGATTATCCTGGATAACGCCATTGAGGAGCTGCAATCATTGGGTACGGGGCGGCTTTTGATTGGTTGCTTCAAGATAGATGATTCTGTCAATATTGTTGTGCAAAATACATGTAGGCCAGATGTACCATCACTTAGACAGCTACAGCAACATAGTTTCTCTACCAAAGGCAAAGGACGCGGGCTTGGGCTTAGTAATTTATATGAGCTGACAAATTCTCTCTCTAATGTGGCGTTACTCACAAGTATTGAAGATAGGTATTTTACTCAGACATTGATGATTGGAGGAGATGTTGCGTAATGTTGCACATATTTATTTGCGAAGATAACAAGGCGCAGCGCGCAAGAATGGAGGGGATTGTTAATAGGCATCTCCTCTTGGAAGATTTTGATATGAATATTGCCCTATCGGTAGAAAATCCAGCTGTGTTGTTGAATTATTTGGAAACACATCGGATTCAAAGTGGACTTTACCTCTTAGATGTAGACTTGCAAAGTGATATAAACGGCATTGAGCTAGCCGCAAAAATTAAGAAGATGGATGTCTCTGCAACCATCGTATTTATAACCACATATTCCGAGATGATGCATTATGTATTTAGGCTCAAAATCGAGGCGATGGAATATATCCTTAAGGACAGTCCGCCAGAGGAAATTGAGCAAAGAGTTATTGAGTGTATGCGCGTGGCATATCAGCGTTTTCTTGATGGAAAACATACAAAAAGCAAATATTTTACAGTAAAAATCGGCGAGCAGAAGTTGAATATTCTTTACGACGACATTTTATTTTTTGAATCAAATACAAGTCGCCGCAACAAGATTCTCTTACACAAGTCGAATAGCATTTTAGAGTTTTATGGAACAATATCCGATGTGTCCAATCTTGGCCCGCCGTTTTGTAAATGTCATCAATCTTTTGTTGTGAATGTAAATTATGTGAAGCGTATTGATTCGCATAATCGTATAGCCGAGATGGTGGACGATACAATTATCCCCATTTCTAGACGAAAGATGACAGAGTTTTTAGAGTATATGGGGTAGTAATATTAATGAGCCTCTGCCCCCTGCAATTTCTTTGCTTGGTCTTGAGTGATGCAGGTATCCAAAATCTCATCTAAATCGCCGTCTAATACAGCATCTAGCTTATGAAGTGTTAACCCAATTCTGTGGTCTGTAACACGGCTCTGTGGATAGTTGTAGGTTCTGATACGTTCACTTCTATCGCCGGTACCAATTTGGCTGCGCCGCTCAGCAGAAACTTGGGAGTTTTGGCGTTCCAGTTCCATATCATATAATCGGGCCCTTAATATTTTAAGGGCTTTTTCTTTATTTTTAAGCTGGGATTTTTCGTCTTGACAGGCTGCCACCAGCCCTGTTGGGATGTGAGTTACCCGTACAGCTGAGTCAGTTGTGTTTACACTCTGCCCACCGTTTCCGGAAGAACGGTATATATCTACTCTAATATCATTCATATCCAGGCTGACATCAAGATCTTCCGCTTCTGGCAAAACTGCCACCGTAACTGTGGATGTATGAATCCTACCACCAGACTCAGTAACCGGTATGCGTTGTACTCGGTGTACCCCGCTTTCATATTTCAGGCGAGAAAATGCACCTCTGCCCTGCACAAGGAATGTAATTTCTTTAAAGCCGCCAAGGCCATTTTCATTGGAAGACATAACCTCTGTTTTCCAGCGGCGGCTTTCCGCATAGTGGGTATACATACGGAATAAAGAGTTGGCAAAAAGTGCTGCCTCATCGCCGCCAGCTCCGCCGCGGACTTCTATTATTACGTTCTTCTCGTCATTAGGATCCTTGGGTAGCAGTAGCAGTTTTAAGCTTTCTATTACCTGCTCCAGTGCTTCTTGGCTTTCTTTTAACTCGTCTTTGGCCAGTTGCCTAAGTTCATTGTCAGATTCTTCTTCCAATAAAGTTTTGGCTTCTTCTATGCCCTGCTGTAATCGATTATATTCTCTGTAGGTTTCTATAATGGGGGAAAGGTCGCTGTGTTCTTTCATTAATTCACGCCATTTATTTGTGTCGGCTATAATAGCCGGGTCGGCTACTTGTTCCGAAAGGGTAGCATACTTGGTTTCTAGTTCTTGTAATCGGTCAAACATCTTTTGCCTCCTATATCAATGAACAAAAATCGCGATGCTTCAACGCGTTTTTGTGAATGTTTTTTGCCGTAAGGCAAAAAGATTTCATTTATACCCAATGAACAAAAATCGCGATGCTTTAACGCGTTTTTGTGAATGGTTTTTGCCGCAAGGCAAAAAGATTTCATTTACGCCCTGTTAAAATCCGGTTGTGGCCCGCATAGTCTTTTATTTGCTGTATTGTATCATAGCAGGCCCTTTCCATGATAGTCTCTACACCCGGTGGACCGAGTTCAAGTAATAATACCCCTCCCGGAACCAAAAAATCATAACACTGTGGCACCAATACATGATAAATATCCAAGCCGTCAATGCCTCCATCCAGAGCTAATTTGGGTTCGTGACTTAACTCAGGTTGCAATGTTTCTAAATCCTGTGTAGGGATATATGGGGGGTTGGAAATGATTACATCGAAAGTTTGATATGGGAGGTTATCAAGTAGATTGCTTTCGATAAATGTAATGTTGCAGCCATGAATGGCGGCGTTTTCCTTTGCTAAGGCCAGCGCGGCAGGGCTTATGTCAATGGCTGTTACAGCGGCCTCCGGCAGAAGCCTAGAAATTGCTACTGCTATACAGCCGCTTCCGGTACATATATCTAAGACCTTTGCGGGTCTTTTAAGCTTACGAATATAGATCAATGCTTCTTCCACCAATAGCTCCGTCTCAGGCCTGGGAATTAGTGCACGCTTATCTATTTTAAAAGTAAGCCCCATGAAATCCCATTTCCCAAGAATGTACTGTAGGGGTTCATGTGATTTTCGTCTTTCGATAGCCGCAAAAAAAGCCCCAACGGACTTGTCCTCCAGGGGCTGAGTGTTCTTAATTATCATTTCAGATAGGGTTAGGCCTGTGATATGAGAAAGTAGAAGGCGCGATTCGTGATGGCCAATAGCTTCTGCACCTATGTTAAGCGCCTCTTGTACTATCACTATCCTCGATCTCCTCCGTATTTGCCAGCTCTGGTACTACTTGCCTTAGAGCTGTAACCGCTATTTCAATCTGCTTATCGTCAGGCTCTGCTGTAGTCATCCGTTGTAGAGCCATCCCTGGCAATACAATTGCCCTTACAAGGAAATTATCCCGCTTTCCGGCCCATTTTACACTTATTTCGTAAGCCAGCCCTGCAATAACAGGAAGCAGTGCAATGCGGCTTGCAAACCGTATCCATACATCATCTATCCGGATAATCATAAATAAAATCATGGAGATAACCATTACCACCAATAAAAAGCTAGTGCCGCAGCGCTTATGGAGGCGTGAACAGGTTTGCACATTTTCTGTGGTTAGTTCCATATTTTGTTCATAGCAGTTAATTGCCTTGTGTTCCGCGCCATGATACTGAAATACCCGTTGTATATCCCTCGCACGAGATATCGCAACTACATATAAAATAAACAGCAGGATCCGTACAAGCCCTTCAATGACACCAATCCATGCGCCAACAAAAGGGCTAAGCATAGTGCCGACCCAGGCCGGAAACAGCATAAATAGCCCAAGGGCAAACACAACGGCAACTATCATGCTCAAGGTCATCAAAAATTTATTAAGCTTGTCTCCAAATTTATCAATTAAAAACTGTTCAAACCTGGAAGGGGGTTCTTCTATCCCATCCATTGCGATATCCGCAGACTTTGCCAAGGTTTTAAATCCAACCCCCATAGAGCTTCCAAAGGCTGCAACACCCCGGATTAATGGCAACCTGAGTATGGGATTGGGTTTCTTTGTATTTAGGGGGGTGTCAATTATTTCAATCTCTCCATCTGGGCGGCGCACTGCCATGGCATAAGATGTTTTTCCTCGCATCATTACGCCTTCAATCAGAGCCTGACCGCCGTAGTAGGTAGGCTCTTCTTTACTTGCAAAAGCTGTATTTATGTTCATGAGTCCTGAATCAGTCTCCCTTTATCCTCCTGAGCTTCAATGCTTGGAGGAGGTTTTGGTTCTCCGACTTTATAGCGGCCTGTAACCTGGCTGCCTTCGTCTACGATTAAGCTTTGGGCGTGGATATCCCCAATAACCCTAGCTGTAGATGCAAAATGCAACTGGGTATGGCATTTGATATTCCCATTCATTTCACCGGCAACAAGGAAATAACTAGCTTGTACATCTCCGGTAACGCTTCCGCTATCGCCTAAAACTAGGCTTCCGTCTATCTCAATTGCTCCTTTGTATACGCCATCAATCCTAACCGACTCTTGCCCAGTCATACGAGCGGCCTCGAGGTACATACCTTCGCCGATAACCGTGTTAGGCGCGTTCAATTCCTGTTCAGCAACCTTCTTAAAAAACATAGGGCTACCTCCATTTTTATTTATTGCTTTTATATTTCCGCGGCGAAGCCGCTCTTGCACTTTTCGATTATAACATAATTTTGCAAAACTATTGCATCAATTAGAAAATTTCATTATAGTAGGACAACTTACAAAAAATGGGAGTGGAAGAATATGACATCAAACATTGAAATTATGGAAAGCAGCCTGATAGCCCGGCCAGAATGTGAAATAGACCACCTAACTGCCGAGCGTCTACGAGCTCAAATAGACTCAGCCTTCGAAAAATCCTCTTGCCGCAATATAATCTTTGACTTCTCCAATGTGAGTTTCATGGACTCATCAGGAATAGGCATGATTATAGGACGATACAAAAGCGCAGAAAAACGAGGCGGCCGCCTGGCAATAACAGGGATGAGCGACGCCATGACCCGCTTATACACCATCTCAGGCCTAGCTAAAATCATAATAAGAACCGACACAGTAGAAGAGGCAATAGCAAAAATATCTGAAAAAGTATCTTTCGGGAGGGAAATCTAATGAACCACGTAAAGCTAGTAATGGATAGCCAACCAGAAAATATTTCCTTTGCCCGTGTGGTAATCGCAGGATTCCTCGCGCCTTTAGATCCTAGTGTAGACGAAATTTCCGATACAAAAACCGCTGTGTCAGAAGCGGTAACAAATGCAATAATCCATGGTGGCCCCGGAGAAGTATCTATGATTTTATCCCATCAAGGCAAAGATATTACAATAGTAATCTCCGACAACGGCGTAGGCATTAAAGACATAGAAGCCGCAAGGCAGCCTCTATTTACGACAATGGAACATGAAGAACGCTCAGGTCTTGGCTTTACGGTAATGGAATCCTTTATGGACACGGTTGCAGTGGAATCAACTTTGGGCCAGGGGACAACCGTAACCCTTACAAAAACCTTAGCAAGCCGGGAGTAGGGCAATGGAATCTACTTTACAAGCGACATTGGCGCTAATAAAAAAAGCCCAAGAAGGTGACAACTCCGCCGCCGAGCAGCTGATAAAAGAAAACAGCGGCTTAATTTGGTCTGTAGTAAAAAAGTTCGCAAAGCGGGGCTACGAGCCAGATGACCTATACCAAATAGGAGCAATAGGCCTACTTAAATGCATAAGAAAATTCGACTCTTCTTACGATGTAAAATTCTCCACCTATGCCATTCCCATGATAATAGGGGAAATAAAACGTTTCCTAAGAGATGACGGCTTAATAAAAATAAGCCGCCCGCTAAAGGAATTAGCCACAAAGGCCAGATATGTACAAGAACAACTAACGTCAAAACTAGGCCGCCAACCCACAATAAACGAACTAGCCAAAGAAGTAGGGGCAGAAGTAGAAGACCTAGTAGTAGCAATGGAAGCCGGCCTAGATGTAGAATCCCTACACGCAACGATATATCAAGGAGATGGCAGCCCCATATACCTAATAGATAAGGTAGCCCTTAACTTCGATGGCGGCGACAAAGCCATCACCGTAATGGCTCTAAAAGAGCTAATAGGCCGCCTAAAACCCAAAGAGCGCCAGGTGATAATACTACGGTACTTCCAAGATAAAACCCAGATGGAAGTGGCCAAAGCCATCGGAGTATCTCAAGTACAAGTATCCCGTATTGAGAAGAAAGTGCTGCTATCCCTGAAAGAAGCGCTTGGAGGAGGGTAGGCGAGTTTGATTTATACGCAGTCATTGCAGCATGTAATATAAAGAGCTAATCGGTCAGTGTAAAAGACCCAGTAAAGAGCAAGAAGAATGTACACAAGAAAGCCCAAACCAAGCAGCAAAATTAAAGCATAAGTATTTGTATTTACACAGCACGATTGTAGCAACAATAAAGAACCTGCGAACGTCAACGTCACAAGAGATGGGACATACAACCTTCATGCAAAGAAACTCCCTTCGTTGATTCACGAAGGGAGAAAATATTAACTGAACCTACCTAAAGTCAGTATCATATCAGTATCACGGTTTACAAGTTCCTTATCATGAGTAATAATAACTATTATCTTATCTTTCTTAATTTCGTTCAGGTAAGTTTTTAATGCAGCCTTGCTTTCGATATCCAAAGCCGATGTCGGCTCGTCCAGAACAAGGACATCTGGGTTTTTGAGGATCGCTCTTAATATAGAAAGCTTCTGTTTTTCGCCACCTGACACATTGGCAGCACCTTCATTTATAATAGTACCTAATCCATTTGGCAAAGCACTTATATAGGTATCAAGTCCAAGGATACCTACTAAAGAATCAATCATTTCTTTTTTCGTTTCCGTCACGTCAGGATGCTCTAGACTAATATTATACGCTAGGGTATCGGCTAGAAGAATAGATTCTTGCTCGGATACTCCAATATGCTTATTACGCACATTGTACATATCTACGTGATCTATATCTAGCCCATTATATAGCACCTGCCCTGTATAGTTTCCGTTTTGTAAACCCAATAGTACATCGACAAGGGTACTTTTGCCTGCACCATTTGGACCAAGTAATATATAGATATGTCCTTTGGTAAGGGTGATGCTTACATCTCGTAGTACTGGAGCTTCTCCATATGCAAAACTTATGGATTTTAGTTCTACCGAACATACCTCGTCGAGTTGGTGCTCTCCATTAGGTTCTTGACTTACGATAGCTAGTTCCTGCAAGCGGTTATAGGATACCATATTGCTAAGCACTGTCTGTCCCAGGCCGAAAAAATAACGAATAGCACCCAACATCATGTTAAAATAACTGGATATGATGATAAAGCGCCCAATTGTTAATCTACCTGAAACAATTTCCATGCCACCGAATAGTAAAAGTACCAACTGAGCTGCAACCATTACAAGTTTATCCAATCCACCATAAATGTAGTTGGCTTGTTGATATTTGAGCGCATTACCTAAGAGTATTTCAAAACTATGATTAAGTCTGCTTATGAAATGTTCGAACAGACTATGGAGCTTAATAAAACGGATATTAAATAATTGCTCGTTTAATTTTGCAAAAAATTTCGACTGCGATTCCTGATACGCATGACTGGCACGATACAGTACCTTTTTGTATAAGGCATAAAAAGTGAAATATATTGCAGCTATGCCTAGAAGAATTGTCGCCAGTATTGGATGAAAAGAAAAAATAAGTATAAGCGATACCGCCACAAGCACTGTATTGACCAATATGCTTTGGATAATGCCAATGCAAAAGATGATTAGAGCGTTAACGTCGTTATTGATGCGTTGGTTTAAATAAGCTGAGTCTTGCTTACTTGTGAAACTTAAGGGGGCATGTTGAAGTTTTCTGATGAAATCACGATTAAATGTGTAGCCTAAACGCGTTTGAAGTTTTACGTATAACCTGCCGCTTACATATCCCAGTAATAATGATGATACATTTATACCAGCAAATAACGCGAAATATCGGAAGATAAAACTTATATCATCCTCTCGCATGAGATTATCAATAAAATCACCAATAATATAAGGCGATAAAAGAGAGCTTGCGCTAATAATTACACAAAGAGTTATATAAAAAAACAAACGCCATTTATGTTTTAATAAATAGCGATTGCAAAAAGAAAAGATTTTTTTCATAGCAGATTTCTCTCCAAAAGTGATGAAAATTTTATTAATTAATGCTCAATTTGGCTGACTTTGTCTTCACAAGAAGGTCTAACATCTTATCCAGATTATATTTAGTGGATTTACATTTGTCACTAGTCGTGTAGAGCGCTTTATGTGCACAACCTCCAAAACATACAGGCAACATTTTGCAATCAGCGCAATCGTTGTCATTAAATGCATCATAAAGCAACCATTTGCAATTTCGGAAAGAGGATTTCAATCCACTATATAAACTCCCTACACTGTTTTCAATACGACCTACTTCATTCCAACATTTGTAAAGGTCACCATTTGGGTCTATTACAAAACTATTTATAGAAACTGCACCACAATAACCCATAATAGCTGTAGGCATTCTGACTTCAGAAAATCCACCATCTACTAGTTTATCGTAAAAATTAATTTCTAAATCAGAAAACTGAGTTACTGTCATGCATTCATCACTTATATATGCATCATTAACATTATCAACAGGTGCAATATATATATTAACTTTCCTATTCAACTCTTTCCGTTTTAAATCATCCAACAGAGTTGTTAGCGATGTAAAATTATTTTTATCGACATTTATTCTAATATTCGTCTTTATAATATCGCAGGTAGCTGCTATGTTGTCCATGATAGTGCTATATGTGGGACTTCCATCGTGGCAGATCCGCCGTTGGTCGTGTTGCTCCGCATCACCATCAAGAGTAACTTGGATCTTATTTATTGCAATTTCTTTCATTCTATTCGCATAATCTTCGGAAAGCAGATAACCATTTGTAACCATGCTAGCTTCATATCGAACGTTTTTTTCATTGCATATATTTATTATTCTTTTACTCAGGTGTTCGACCATGTCAAATTCTAATAGAGGCTCTCCTCCATACCATGCTATACCCAGTGCTTTAATGTGATCTGCTTGAGTATTAATAAAGTCAATCAGTTTATCTTGGGTTTCCTGACTCATTGATTCCGTTCCCAGCCCCTTTTCATAACAGTATGGGCATTTGAAATTACATGACAGAGTAGGAGTAATAGTTAATGTCAGTGAATACGAAGAAAATTTGCTCATTTTGCCTCTTAAGTTTAATGAGCCTTTTTCGTCATAATCGTCTGCCAGAATCATATGCCCCTGCTTTAGATTATTAATTAATGCAGAGTCACCTTCAAAGCCATTTTCTTCACATTCTCGGAACTGATTTGCAAATTCATTATTCAAGCGAAGAACGCCAGAACTTAACGTGTTATATATTAACATTGTCCCATCTTCATATGATTTAATATAGTTATACTGAGATTGTTTCATAAGCTAAAACCTCACTATTTTTAATTTTAGTAAACGATTTCAATATTTCTTTACTTAATAAGTAAACACCATCGGTTTACTAACTATAATAAACCGATGGTATGAGGAATTGCGATTATCCAAATAAAATTATGCAAACTAATGTAGGACAATTTACAGTACTGCAAGTTCGTAAAAAGCAAGCTGGGGGTACACCCTCGTATCGTACACATCCCATTGTTTCACAGAATTGCGAGGCATACTCCTGATAAGTTTGATCAGAATTTTGTAACCATTCCATGCTTTGTTCCTCCTTTTAAGAAGCGACTAATAATGAACAAAACTGTATCATCCAATAAAGATAAAGCAACTAAGTAATGAGCAATCAAGCGTTGTGCAAACTTGAAATCCACAGGTTCTAGTATTACAGGGATCAGTCACATAACGGCACCCATCGCAAGTCGGCGAAATGTCATCAATATAGCTAATATTTTGCAACCATTCCATACTATACATCCTCTCATACTAAACAATAAATTCTCCAAAATTGTAGTTGTATAATTAATTGTCGAAAGTATTGCAGAACTTAACAAAGCAAACAAACCCGCCAACACATGTGTTATCATTGTTAGGACAAACACGTATTATGCATATGGGAACACTATTAGAATCGATGTCTTGAAAATCATTAGGTTCGCATATCCAATCCACTATACTCACTCCTTTCCTTCTCTATTTATTGCTGGGGTCAATGAATATTACATATTGATTATGCAAGACCTTGTAACACAAAACTGAATCCCACATCCACCTGCATCAGAGTCCCTAGACCAGCAAACAAGAATACCGCAATAATTAAGAGAATTGCAGTCACCGCTGTTTGACACTATGTCGGTGTGATCATTTGAGAATAAAGGTTCATTCATCCATTCCACATTTATTCCTCCTTCCTATTTAAATTTGGCTCTTTTTTTATTTACAAAGAGCGCTATCCCTAAAATAATTATACATAGAATAATAGGGTGTATATAAATTGTGCTGCGAAGTGCATACATAAATGATTCAAATAAACCGAAGACTGACACAATGGAATTAATAATAAACAACACAAATAATGCATTAAACGAATGTGCCATTGACGTAACGACTATTTGTTTTGCATTGTCATCCTTCTCCTTTATGTATGCCATATATATAACTCTACACATCCAAATTACTAATAAGACTCCCAGTATCATAAAAATAATACTCATTACCCACATTAACATTGTAAATGTCATTCCTTTCTATAGTTAAGCATTTTCAGATCACAAGTTGATTGCTTGTCATACAAAACATTCTTAGATTAATGATAAGTTTTAATCTAGAATTAATATGAGTAATCTACTATATGCGATATTACACTCACAATGCATAAATGAAAATGGACAAGTTTTGCAACACCATGTTGCAAAACTTGTCCATATACGACAATAAAACATATTTGTATAATGTAATAATCTTAAATTTAGGGAGGATTAGACGTATGGTAAAGAGATCATTTAAGCAATTTTTGTACAGTGGGATGGTTTGTTTGGTGGTTTTAACGGCTATTGTGCCGGGTTTTGGGTCATATGATATATCGTCTGATCCTAACGCATCTGTGTTGGTTGTTTGCGAAGATGATTTATCAGCAATGAGCACCATCAGAGTAATAAATCCAAAAGATACCGATCCCAAAACGTAAATCCATGTTGTTAATCTAAATCAATATCAAGGCGTTCCTTTGCATATTTCTTTATATCTTCTTGATCATCCGTTTGTCCAAGCAAGGCAGAGGCGTAGTATGCAGTAGCTAAATAAGGAGTGCCTTTTTCTTTGTCGCCTTGTTCTAAAAAGGCGGCACCTCTATATACCTGGAATCCCGGAAGGCGCTCAAAGTCAAGATGCTTAATGCAAAGCTCTTCACCTTTAATGGCTTTACTTAAGCTATTTTGATAGTCCCCTTGGGCGTTGAGTTCATGCGTGTAATTAAAAAGTATAGTTGGGTATAGATGCAGCCGTTCGCTTTCATCAACAAAATAATGCTCCATATTGCTTAGAAGATTTTTGTAAAGCGCTAATCCAGCGCTTTTTTCATTGTTTGCACACAGGTGAATAGCAATTCGGTTTGCGATAGCTAACTCATTATGGCTCATTCGTATTTTAAGTATTTTTTCGACGCTGAATGGATCCTTTGTAATTTTCCATGCGTCCTTAAGCATTTCTAGATAAGTTTCATCGAATCCATTTCGTGCCTTGTGTAATCCTGCTTCTGTTATTGCAATCGTTTGCACATTTGCATTGTATTTAGCATATGATTTGGTGGATTTAAACTCCTGAATCATAGCTTCAACAGTAACGTAGTTTTTTTCGTGAAGCTGAAGCCTAATTTCATCCCTCAACTGCTTTTCTTTAAAATCCGAATGAGACAAAAATGTGTTTATGTGCAAGTCTATATCTCTTCCAAGTCGCTCCATTATAGATTCTAGGTTAAATACATGTCCTTGAACTTTGTCATTTTCTATTTTGTTTAAGATAGTGTAATCACATATGCCTTTTGCCAACTCGCGTATACTTATCCCAGCTTCATTTCTAAAGAATTTTAGTAATTCACCTTTAGTCTTACATGTAACTCGTTTACCTAGATTAAGTGTGAAATCAGGTATATCACCCGGCAGATGTTGAGTGCCATAGGTTTCAATAGAGTGACCTATATCCCTTATATATTCTAATACCTGAGCAGCTTTATTTTTCTTGCGCAAAGCAGTAAAACCAAAATATACTTGCTTTAGAAGTTTTGCGGCCTCATCTTTATTTCCTTGATGAAGCAATATTTGTGCTTTTGTATACATAAAATCCGGACAATGTTTGCCTCTATTGCGCCGTATTGTTGATTTAAATCCTTTATCACATATGTCTAATGCATGTACATATTCACCGTTATCAATAAGAAGCTGGGATTCATCAAGTAGTATAGATGAGAGAAGCTTTTCTTTTATGCGGTCATCTTGCGGCAGTCGGCTTAATCCTGCTTGTAGCCTGTCAAGAAGGGTTATTGCCTTTGAAATATTGCCATCCTTTGCATATGCTATAGCCATATGGTGGACTAGATTGGGTTCTTCAAGTAAGAGTATGTCGCCATCGAAAGTTTCTTGGTCAAATTCGGGATAGGTTATACTAATCGCTTCTTTTGCAGTTTTGATGATATCTCTATAGTCATTGCCTGTAGCTAAATCAAGTCGGGTTTGACAACACAAGAAAAGCTGCTTATTTAAGCCCTCACTAAAATCCCCCATGGTGTATATTTGCTTGAGTAGTATTCTCGCGTTATTAAGGGCATTGGGGCTTTCATCTATCCATTCCATATGATACAAAAAAGCATTTCTCACCTGAATGAAGTCAATAGGTAAATTGTTTGTGTATGGATAGAAGAATGTATCAATCGGCATTTCCATTGTGTTCATGTAGTTTTCTAAACTATTCAATATAGGTGCATTTTGTAAACCTTTTACTCGTGATAAACTTCTTGTTGGGATTTCTCCTTGGCTTGCCAGATATTCTTGTGTCCACATTTTTCTATTGCGTATATTATCTATCATGTTATTTGATGCAAAGCTAGCCACTACATCCTCTCCTCGAAGTGTGATGAAATATGTTTTATTTCATGTGATTATATGTATTTTTGTCAACAAGGTCAACACTTTGTCTTCTTCTAACCACCACAATGACAAAGACAGACGAAATACTCTCCCGCGCCAATATTTTTTCATTGGCAAGGAGAGTTTTTCGTCTGTCGGGCTTGGCTTGTTATTCTTGGACTTGAGGGCTGTGAAGCCGCATAATCTCTTCTATATGCTTAGGCTCCCGGGGCGGCCCTGTTTGTTCAATTACGATGACACCATTGTAGTTGTAGAATCCGATGTTATCATTTGGTTGCCAGCCCTTAATTTCTCTTACTTCCCTTGGGATACTGATCCTGCAAAGATCATCAATGGGTCTTATTTTTATAGCCTTCATAATTCACCTCCTTTTTTGTATTAGAAAGGCCAGGGCAAAGGAGAATAAAAAAATGCGTGTAGGGAAGATGGGTACTATCCCATCATCGCCTACACGCACTAAAATATGTACGTATAAACAAAGAACTCTCCAACCAATCCACTCTCGAATGAATACAATAAAACGCCATGCTAATGATGCATCGCTTGAAGTATTTGGGCGAATATTGTAAACTTACTCTGCTGCGGTGGCAGGTTCGTCCTGTGCTCTAGGCGATGGT
>Ga0131853_10002517_pt1 | contig 32736 bp, 21 predicted proteins | sample TergutLab28metaG_FD_92764 | JGI IMG/M metagenome (GOLD analysis project Ga0131853, IMG submission 92764) | Labiotermes labralis P1 segment gut microbial communities from Petit-Saut dam, French Guiana - Lab288 P1 (version 2) (version 2) | ecosystem: Host-associated > Arthropoda: Insects >... | reverse complement strand
TGATGATCAGTTGAGCTGAGCCAAGTTCAGCTAGGGCTTCTTTTAGTTGGCCTTCATAAACACTACATTTATTACATATATATTCGTTTATAATACCACTGTTTTCAGGCGATATGTGAGAGAAGACACAGCTCTGAACAACACTGTCCTCCATCATTGTTTTCTCTGATAAGCCTCTAGCATGACTGTCACCAATTACCAGTATTTTGTACCTTTTACTCTCCAGTTTCACAGTTAATAAGGTTGGAATGCTGTAGGTTTCTTTTTTTATGTTTGATAGTTGATGAATCAGACTATGCTTTTGTAGGTTATGTTCTATCTTGCTTTCTAGACCACGTTTTTTTTGGAGGTACTGATAATTGTATAATTCTGCGCAGCACGTTTCATTATTTCTGCCTGGTCTTTTCGTAGAGTGCATATTGTTTCCTCATATATAGTTTCCAAACCATCGCCTTTTCGAAGCAAACGACTATCAGCCTCTAGGCCTGCATAGCGGTTTGCAGTCACTACTGCTTGTCCCTTTAAGCTTAGTACTTCCGTTTTTCTTAGATTAATATTACCTTCTGCCCTTTTTATAGCCCCTCTTTGGGTCATCTGCGACTAATGTATTTGCATGATTATTATATGAGCTTGGTTCTTCAGTGTCAGTAGTCTTGCTTTACTTTATAGTGATGAGTCTCATTATTCCTTAAATTAAAGCTGTCCTGTAGGAATGTTTCTGTCAACTTGTTTAGAGTTCTGGAAGTATGTTCTGTTAAGGTCTTTTACTTGTGGGATATGGTGCCATGTCACTGGGTGACTGGTGCCCATTGTTTTTGAGACAGAGTGGTGGTTTTATCTTCAGAGGTTGAAGAATTGGACCCTTGCAAATGACACCACCATGCTGGGCACTCATCAAGTGACACAGCACCATATCCCAGAAGAACCAAGGCCTTAACTCTGCCGCTGTGGAAGCCTATAAAAACTTTCATATGTTCTGTCATGTTGTATTTTGTTGATCGTGGGTCAGATTATATTCCTTAAGTAAATGTTGTTACTGAACATACTGACTTCCAGCATAATGTAATGTATATTAGTTTCAAGCTTCTCCCTCCCCCCCATTTTAACAATTTGCGCTATCTTGTACCATCCATATGCTGTAAAACTCTTAATAGTTGTCTAAAGCCTGGACCCTTGATCATGAACTGATTGGTTCAAAACATGTTGGACAAAATAAAATAAAAAACAAATAATAAAAAATGTGTTTACTCTAGGGTTAATGATCAACTGTAAGGTCATTATTTATTATCCTTGTAGTGCTTCCTTGTCCTATCATGTGCCCAGAAAACTTACAGTATCCTGTGTACCTGTCTGAAATTTGGTAATTTTAATTGTATCTGTACAGTAAATGTGAAAAGGAAACATTTTGATCACTTTTTCCAGAACCGTTAGCACAGAATCTGAAGAATAGTAAAATCTAATTATTCTTGCAGTGTGTAAACTCAACCAAGTAACAAGAAAGGGCGTGAGATATGGATAAATGTGCTTTTATTTCAAATGAATGGTAGTCACACATACAAAAGAGATGCACCTTTAAGTTAAAGTAAATACACAGAATATTTATTTTGAAAAGATGCTCCAGCAACTGAGCATTTCTGTTCAGAATTTTCTTGGATGTGTAACAGAGAAAGCATTTGATATGGTTAGTTGCCCCCTCCTTGGTAATGCAGCATGACTGTTTGGCATTAATCTCCTGAGTATATAATATGCATCTGTATATCAGTTATTATAAGACAACTCAGTCAACAAAACTGTTTTTTATTATGAAAACAATGTCTGTTTTTACAGTAGTTCACAAAATGTTATGACCTGGAACCTTGTGCCTGCTGTATGAAGGCACATTGTACTTAGTACATAATACTGTGACCCTCATACAATAAGCATGATTAGCTTCACAACAGAATATTAGACTTCTATCCAAAGGTAAACAAATAACAACATATTATCGCATCAGGAAAGCATAGCAAGTAAACTGCACTTAACCAACTCTACATGAAAAAGTATCATGCTAATGAAATCAACATAATGAAACTAGGGAACAAAAAGTCAGCATATTGAACCTTATGTTTTATGAATGATAAATCACATCAAAGAGAATAAATTGATTTTTGATAATGCTCTAATAACTCATATTACATTTTAGATTATACAAGACAGGCAGTGTATGTATAATATAAACATTGAGGCACATTCATGCAACCATTGTTGCAGTAGTAAAGCAATAAATATTACATATTCTTAGTAGTGTGTGTTTGTAGCCTGTGCATGTGCCATATTGCTGTCTCAGGTCTGTCCAGCTCTACAATATTTTTTCCATGTGATCTCATAATTGGCACAATAAAAAAATGATGGGATATAAAATATGTGTTTTGATTTGCTGTACAACTTTTGTATGAAACATTTCTCATTCTGTGGAGAATTGAGATTTGATAAAATACATGTAGCTGTTTTCATGTAAATTACCTGTTATTCTTGTCAGATATTAATTTGTGCAAAGTACTTAGTTGTAAAATTTCATGAAAATCCACCAAATGGGAGCCCAGTTCCATGTGGATGGGTAGACATGAAGTTGATGGTCACTTTTTGCAATTTTGTGAACACACCTAAAAATAAATGTTTTGTCAACAAAAACTGATTTTATAAATAACACAGCTACTTGAATATGACCATCTGGATCGAAATATGTTGCGAGCGACTGTAAAAACACACATTGTTTTAAAAATATAAACCTGCTTTGTTGACTGAGTTACAATAATTTTTAATAACACAATGGTATGTTGTCTTTGAAAATTATGCATCTGTAATTTGGCCAGTGTTCTTTTGCTTGCTGTTCCATCATATAGTCGTCTTGCATAGGAATTTCTTGCATACTAGTGAAAATATTTAATACTACTAGATTTGAGATTTCCACAATAATAAGTATTTAGATCATGGTTTTCTGAGGTATGATACCATTATCATTTGTACTACTTCACAGTATCATATATTGGAAAATCATGTGTTTTTATTTTTAAAATTTTTGATCCATTAGTCTCTGAAACTGGAAAAGCATCTTGTGAGCAAATAGACTGAAGATGGTAACAATCCCAGAAGAAACTTTTATGTAGTGGTATTTTTAACCTTTGGGATTCTAATTATGGTCTATCACATTTGGATTCATTCACTCCTTGGACCCTGTCTCTTGTCCCATGTTCACAGAAATATGAACATAGTCAAAAGAGTGAATGATTACAAAGATGTTACTGTATTACTGTACTGTGTATATTTATAGGGAATTTTCTTATGTGTGCACGTGGTGCAACCATTTTGAAGGACAGTAAAATCTCCTATTCCTGTTTGTCTTATGTTATTTTGAACCTACAATTTGAATCTGTAATCCTTCATCAAGAACAATGTTGATTCTTTGTGACTGATGGTGTTTTTTGCTAGAACTAGCCAAATTTGTGAACGACTGATAATTGTGTAATTGTTGTTTTAATTTTTTCACCACTTTTATTATTAGATCAGATGGAAAACAGAATGATTGTGTAGTGAAACTTCATTGTTGCAGTCGGAGGACCAGTCTTAGGAATTATGTTAACATTCTAACAGACATAGATCTGTGTACAGTTGAACTCGGTTATAATGTCGTGAAAAGGACCAAATAAATTGTGTCATTATAAATGACTGTCTGTAAGTGAGGTGTTTGGTAAAAGCGAAGGAAAAATATTTTAAGACAAAGTAGAGGCCCTGTAGGCATATTACTTAAATGCTTGCATTGTGATATATTGTAAAATTAATTGTAATAAAAATTTAAAAAGAATAACACTTACAGTTATATAATTGTAAATTTCCATCAGGCTTATGCTAGAAAATACAAAACTTAATTTAAAATACAAGTAGAGCAAAAATTATCATGAGAAGGGGACCGCTGTCTGGTACATTTTCATTTCTCTGTTGTTGAAACCACTTAAGCAGCAACTCATTGACATCACTTCATTAAGGTGTTCAAAACTGCCGTATTCTCAATCCAGTTTGTTCAAATGCAATAGTAATTATGGTTGTGTTTTTACAAATTGTTTGGATCATAAAATTTACAAGACTAAAGTCCCAACACACATCCCCCCCACATGTTATTTTCTTGTGTCACTTGAAAACTTTCCATCATTGTTCAAAGCATTCCTTTTGTAGGTCACTGTAGCCATGTTATCATTCTAGTAGTATCCTTTGAACTGCAGGAGTAAAATATATGGGGCAACTTTACACACAGAGTGAATTACCATTGGGATCTTTGTTCTTCTGAGATGATGTGCAGTGTAGATTGGTAGTTAGTTACCCATGTTTTGGAACAACCTATCAGTCCCATCTTCAAGGGTCAGGCAGTCTTAGATGTGTCGGTAACTACCAATCTATGCTGCATTACATCCCAGAGGAGTGAAGATCTCATTTACAATTCAGCAGAAGCCTGAAATCATGAATTGCTATTACAGTTGTCATTTTCCAGTCCTAGAATTTGTATAGCTACCAGAAAGAGTAAAGGCTTGTTTTCTGAAGGATGCAGAGAGGGTTGAATTCTCAAAATATCCTACTTCTTGGAATATTATACCAGCACAGATGATTCGCAATGCCATTATATTCGAGGTACATGCTCTTATATATGTCATACTAAGCATGGCAGAAAAATTTGTGCTTTATGGGGAATTAGTTTGTGCCACAGAATGTGTAAGATTATAAACAACATGTTGCATAAACCGAGGTTATTATAACCGAGAGCAATTGTATTTCCAATTTTTTGCATTGACACTGCATTCTGGTCACTGGTTTGCCAATGTTTTTATGCAATTAGCAGTCTTCATCCTCAGAATAAAGTAACTAAGTGCAGGTGACGTGTAGTATCTTCACCACCCAAAAACTGAAATGTGTTGCAGCAGTCCACCATAATAGCCTGATGACTTTGAGAAGTTTTTATATTTTTTTAGAACTGAGTAAACATACAATATATGAAGATATCCTAATGAAGAATGTAGTAACGAAATTCAAGTGTAATTGGTCATGCTTTATTGAGCTTATAATTAAAAATGTGTGATAATTTTTCAACAGGTTTTGCAGCAGAAAGGATCACGGATGTGAATCTTGGTTGGTGTAGACATCCAGTTTCAGTGATTGGAATCTGGATTCTGTTATTTATTCCTGCAGCTTTCATTCTAACCAATATGGTTGAAAAGTGTTGGGCACAGAAATAGCCCCAAGAGATTACTAGATGGTAGTGAGTTGCTTGTAGAGAACCGTACTTGTGTTGCTGGAGTTACATTGGAGTGTGGACAGTGGGATGAATTTGTTCTAGAAATTGAATTTTATGCTCAGAACTTGTCCTACGTTATGAGGATTGATGTAAAGGGTTTGTGCAGTGGGGTTGTGTAAGTGATATTCCCCTAGCAAGTATGGACTGTGTTAAATATCCTGATTACTATCTAAAGGGGGATCTCGTATTTTATTGCTACATGTCATGGTCTTGCAATATAATTTCCCTCTACAATTTGACTGTTGAGCACAGATATTTTCCATATTGGTTGTGTGATTTTCCCTTAGTTCATAATGGATGTTTGTGTGGTTCTCCCACTCTACAATTGACCTGCATTGGTTATTTTGCAGGCTTGTGTCATAGTGGTGGAGCATTTTTTTAAAATGTTTTTGCTTTTTATTAGTCTACTGTGTGACCTGTAGTGTTTTGCAAAGAACAAAAAGAATGGGAGAGGTTAGTGTCAGGGTACCTTCTTTCCCCACCCCCCACCCCATTGTGAAGCTTTTGGCAGCAGTGCAATAACAGACTTCTAAGACCTTGTTTGTTTCTGCTGATCTGTTTGACTCATTAACTTATTATAATTGTTCACTTCCTGTCATCAGTGAAGAGGTAGGGCTACATTGAAGTATCCATTGTTCTTGGACATTGTTATGTGGGATTGATGAGATGGGATCATTCATGCTGTTTTACTTATTTAACATTCATTCGCCAGATTTTTTCCTTTTTAATGTACATAATGTATATTAAAGCTAATTGTGTTCAATAAAATCCTCTTGGGCCAACCCACACAAGGCCAGTGGGAAGACTGGGTATTGAGTCATGCCGGAATCCTAATGATGGAGACAGGTCCACCTCTGAAGCGGTTTACTGGACCACCATGTGCAGCTGTCATCCAAGATTATTTTAGTGAATAGAGCTGCTGTGAATGCCGCAAGATTTATATTAATTTCCATCGACTTTGTTGGTTTGAGTGCTTCTTTCTCCATTGTTTGTAAAAACATAGCTTGTTATCGTGTCAGGAAAGGACTGGTACTGCATATGTAATTTCTAAAGTGCATAAATTATGAAGAAGCAAAATATTTTTTTTACTACTTGAGAGTCCTTGGAAGAAATATTTTTCTGTAACTTCTTATGACCATGCATTTAGTGAGAAAGAAACTAGTGACATGATACAGTAAACACAAAATACTCGGTGAATTAACTAATAATGCTAAACAAATGCCATTACATCCTGACATGTCAACCTCACTGTTTTGCTGTAAATATACAAGAAACTATGTTTAATTTTGTATGTATGCACTTTGAAATGTCAAGAAAGAGGAGGCAATTGGGTAGAAATGGTAGTAGATATCAAAGATATCATCATCCATTGACATTTCAAACAGCCTTCTTTAGACAAGGTCCCCCCTTCCCCTCTTTTGTCCTGGCAACTGCCATACACAACCCTCTTGTGTCTCTGTTGATTCCATAGTCTGATTTGTATATCTCTCATCACTTGGACTCCCAAATGGTTATTTTCACTGTTGTTATTTTTGACGCTCTCACGAGGATCCAAATAGATTATGTAAAATATAATGTATGGAAGTCTGAGTAACTTCCTTCAAACATGACAGAAAGTTTAATGACATTTTTCTATATTTACACTGTCCTTGAATAATGTTGATAAAAAGACACTTTATGTGGATGTTCCATTACTATGAAGACTGTGCAATTCATGACCTTCCCATTTTAATATTTATATTATGGTGTGTTGAATGTTATTTCAAAAACAATGGTGTATGTTTTTTAATTATATTTATTTATAGTATGGAAACTTAGCAAAGTGTTTCCTGCTAAAGGAATGTCAGTCTTTTTTATAGTTACAGTAATATATAAAAGACTGGACATGGTGTTATTTTGTAGGGGCTGGAAGCCTAATTGAACCAGTGCTGAATTACTTCTAAATGTGCAGAAATTTTACATAATTGCGGGTAGGTGAGATATGTCCATTAAATAACATTCAGGATAGAATGTGTTTAAAACAGATTGCTGTGTATTGTATTTGTATGTGTGTGTGTGTGTGATGTAGAGATGACAAATTTGCATTATAGTATATAGTTCATACACTAACAGTGGCTTTAAAGAATTAATTGAGAATGTGGAGTAGGGTATAAGCATTGACTCAGGTGTCTGATTTCATAACAGAGTGGGCAGCACTTCTGTGGGTTGTGCTTTCCTTGGATATCCAAGTAAATAACAGTTGTATCCATACCAGTGTTTGCAGTCACTGGAAAAATAGGAGATGTGCATGAGGCAGGTTATGGCGAAAAGAGCCCATCGCAAATTTTACTTCAAATAGCATTATATTCTAATTTTAGAATATTTTATGTGCAGTACTTACAAGTAACACTGTTCATTTTATACTAGCTGTAATGTTTCTCTTACTTGCTAGATGCCTTTTCAACCATTCGCAGCATTCTGGGGCATACAAAACCCTACTAATGCCATGGACCAGCGGTCCTCCTGAGAAGCTAACAGTTCTTCAGCAACTGAAAAAAATGCCTGCATGTTATGGAACCCAAAGTTTCTTGCCCAAATCCATGCCCTCCTACCGTATGTATTGAAGATCCACTTCAATATTATCATGCTAAATACACCTAGGTCTTCCAACTGATCTCTTCAACTTTCTGTACCATAACCCTGTACACATTTGTCTCCCTCCCTTCCCCCGACCATATGTGGCGTTTGCCCTGCCCATTTCATCATCTTTCATTTTATTGCCCAAATTCAGTGAGGAGGTCCTCATTATGTACTCTTCTCCAGCCTCTTGTTACCATATTTTCTAAACTTCAGGGTGCATTGAGATTGTAGAAGGCAAATTTAGGAAGAAAAAATATTTCAACATGTTTGGAACAGAGTCATATGTACTTAGCAAAATGGCAGTACGGACAAAGTTTCTGCTTGTTATACAATCCCCTACAATCACTACTGCCGTCACACACATAATCATTACTGTTAGTCTGAACTTTTCACTTCTTGCAAATACTACATGTCCTCAGCACCATCAAGGTAATTACAGATCTCACATTTCATGAAAGACTTTACAATTAATTGCCTTGTGTTTCACATTGCCTCTTCATAAAATTGTAACATGAAGAAGCTGTGCCAGCAAAATCAGAGATGCTGTATGTGGCCACTCACTCTCTTGCTTCAGAAATAATCATTTTTGTGGATACAGAAATCCATTCTTCCTGCATTCTACTTCTAGGTCAAGCCATTTTTGCAACATTCTTGTGAAGAGTATTTATTCTTCCCCAACTTCTGTAGCTCCTCCTTTCGCCTCTTCCATGTACCATTTTCTGAGTTGGTGGTGTATCAAAATGCATTTTGGCTGTCCTGTTACCACATGGTTTCACATACCATATCACATTTAATTTGAAACCTACAATATACAAAAATCCTGGTCAGTTTATAAAAATTCTGCAAACAAGTCTATTTTCAAAAAGCTCACTGTCACTGCATGCCACTGAACAATTAGTGCAAGAAACAATAAAACTGTTTTTCTCTCCCTCCAAGCAGGAGACATTTGATGATTACCATTGTTCCAGCAGTGAAAATGGGAATCTTAATTTCTTGGAATGTCATTTTGATGCACCTTCAGACTATCATATGCAAGAGACTTTTATGCATTATTTGCCATGAAAAGAAAAAGTGTCTTATGGTCTGGCAAATACAATTTCCTCCCTTTTATTTTGATGTATATTTCTCATCTTCCTGTTCTTGAACACTCAGCCCATGCTCTTACTGTAACATGAGAGGCCAAGTTTTAAACCCACACAGAACAGCGGGCAGAATTATAGTTCTGTACATTTTAATCTTTATGGTTTTGGATAGTCGACAGGAAGAGTTTAGATTCTGGACAAAATGATAGCAAATGTTGTGTGTGTGCAGTATGTTCTTAACTTCATACATGCTGTTTTTGGTCGTCTGTATTGTTCCCAAATGTTTTAATGTTACTACATTTTCAAACAATTTATTAACTGTTGTTTTGTTGACACATGCACGTAGTGTTCCCAGCATTCACTTCTAGACCACCCTCCTTGCTAGTGACTAATAGTTTCCATGTTTTTCAGTACAGTGTTCATGTTTTCACCCAATAAATTAACATCATCATTGTAGAGTGAAAGTTGTGTCCAATTGAGCTTCAGTCCCTCCTGGTTTACTTGGATCACACCAATGGCATTCTGAAGAAGAATTGAAGAGCAGTGTATATAAAGCATCTCTGTACCCTGGGTCAACACTACACAAAATTTCCCTCCTAACCACATCATAGGCCTTTTTTAAGTCTATAAGTAGCTGGTGTACTGCTGCAATGTATTCCCATTCTTTCTCAGGTATTTGAGGAATGCCGAATATTGCATTGGACATTGAGGTATTACATCAAAATTCACACTCATGATCCCCTTAATTTCATACTGATAGAGGAAAGCTGGATAAAATTGTGAATATAGTTAATAACAGTGATGTGCCTGGTTAATTATTATAGTTAGGTATATCGTTCTGTTTATAAATATGTAAAATAATAATAGTCCTTCCACTGATGAAGCAGTTTTCCCTTATTCAGAATAGAATAAATAAGTTTATGTTTTTCAGGCATGTACTGTTCTGCCTCCTGACTGAATAAATTCTGCTGGAATTTGATCAGTGTCTGGTTCTAATATCTTTTCACCTCTCCAACTGATCAAAAATCCTGCTGGGAATTGGAAAGTACATAAGCTTTCTTATCCTTTACCAAGTTGCTTCAAGGCTGGTAACCCTACTTAAATGCAGATGTGCCACAAAACCTCCAACATTCTTGCTCGTGACGTTTCAAGGTCAGTTTTACCTTTCAAATGTTACTGTTCCTGAAATATTTACTCCTTACATGCCATACGTTTTTAAGACTTTCCATTAATTTGCCTTGTTTCCTGCAACCACTGCATTTTAGCCTCTGTTGATGTGGAAATTTTGTACACTTTTTATCATACCATGATTTATGCAGCTTCTTTTCATACTGCACTATACTTTAGCCTAGATTTTGATATTCTAATATTTTCCTAAGTTCTGTTGATATCTCTACTATAATCTAAGTCCTCGAACGCTACAAACCTGTTTGATATTTTAATCTGATACTTCTGTCTTCCACATCAAGATTGAATTGGTCTGTATCCAACTTATATGTTGCTTATATACGTACTGACACTGTCTCCCAGTCATTGATCATTATGACTGGCAGCTCCTCTGAAATAATGGACATCAGGTACGAATACATTCTCCTTTCATCAAGACATGATTGTGAGTCCTCCCATCAGTAGAGGTTCAAATGCATTGATCAGGGTTTAAATAAGGCAACAATTTTTGGATGTAGCAACGTTTACTTTGTCACTTGACATTCATTTACCTACATTTGGAGACGGCACAGTGATCTCAACTTCCACATTAATAAGGTCTTTGTAATGTTGCACTGAACTCTCGTAACAGAATTTAATGTGGTGCTTGGGGAACTGATCGAATGGCTGCTCTAATTCCTCGCAGAAACTCTCTTGTGAGTCAAATACAAGGTGGTTCAAATATGACCGTGACTGATTTGTATGTAAACAAGCCACATCAGTCCCGGTCATATTGTATATCCTGAGACGGGGCATGCACATTCAGAACAACAACACACCGTCAACCTCTTAGCACTGTATGTGACATACTGTTCCTAGGTGATACTTTTCATTGGCTTTTTCCAGGTAAGACAACACTGCAAATGGCATACTCTGATGTGAACAGACATTACCAAGGTGTTCTTGTACTTTCAGAATGTTTTTTTGCAATAAGCAGGTAAATGTAATTTCACTTAACACTTCATTTACACCCATAAGACAAGTGCAGCCTTCTCTACATCAGTTTTCACAAAACTGACAAATGCTCAACAGCAATATGTGCAGATCTCTAATATGGAGTTTCAGAGGTTAAATGTTGAAAGTACAGGTAGTTCATATGTTCCATATCTGTGCATTAAAGGAATATTTAAATTTACTAGTAGACCAACAAATGCACGCTGATATAATATGCTTTGTCATGTACTATTAATTACCTATATGTTGTGGTAGCTATTGCAACCATCATCAAATAAAATTTTATCTATTTTTAACAATATTTAATCTGACATTTTTGACCACAGGGAGAACTTGAGACATTCATTATGATATTAAGTGATTTTACTTATGTAATATGACAATTTGTTATATTTTATTAGTACTCTTGCGAAGGTACCCTGACGATGGTCGCAATAGTGACTGAAACATGTAAGTAAATAATAATGTATAATACAGCATATTTTACCAGTGTGCATTAGTTGGTCTACTACATAAATTTAAACACAGGTAGTTCATTTACACTCATAAGTTTGGATTTAACTGCTTTGATTTTCACAAACCCACAACTGCTTAACAACATTACGTGGATTTTTTTTTTTAGATGAGACATCCCTGTGTGTATTTTCAATGAATAATTGAAGTATAAATTTTAGTCTAATACCAATTCAAATACTTTCACGTACTACATGAACGATGCTAATTATACAAGAAACAAAATGCCGATAACTGTATATGCACCAAAACATTAAGTCAAAATTAATCTTGAGTGATCTGCGCAAATGATGCAGCATTTCTACTAAATATATTGAATGTATACTCCACATTCACCCTACAAAACCCTCAACAAAAACATCTTATCATACGAGGAAATGGATCCAGACATCACACCAAAACTGACAGCAAGCTATATTCACGTCTATGAAGCTACCCAGTACACACAATTCCCACAGCCCCATATACTGTATTCAAGTTTTACATTACATGTCTCTTTATCTATGTTATTTTATATTTTAATATATTAATTACTCAATGTAAACAAAATCTCATAATTTTAAGGTGTTAATTATATATTTAACTCTTTTAAGTCAAAGCCAGAAGATGGCTTTAAGTAAGCTGAAGCTTATAGCTATGTTGTCTTAAATTTGTTCATATAATAAAGTTCTTGAATTTGATTGTTTCCATCCCGTTGTGTATATGTGATAAATTTACTGAAATGAACCGTCTTTACACAACTTACAAATAACAGTTGCAAATCTACAACTGGTTAATTAAGCTACATGTTTCGGCCATCATCAGGCTTTAATAAAGTTCTGTTAGACCAAAATTTATACATATGTTATTCAGAATTATGGGGAGGTCTTGTTTATCAAACTTCACCCACGTGAGTCAAGAAATACAGAAAGTATGTCACTGAGCCATTTTTTATGAAACTCTTTCTGTAAAGCCTGTACATGGAATTTCATAAAAACCTGACAAATACGTCATGGGTGGATGGATAGACATGGTAACCACACAAGGCATTCATTTTTCGACTTCTCAAAGAATGCACAAAAATATACTCTGTTGATTCAGTGCCACCCTCATTGCATCTGACCTCATACACTCCTCTTAATCTTGTGTCAGTTTTCCATGGCTTAGGTCTTGCCACATAATGTATCCAAATCCGAGGCTCTATGTTAACATTCTGTAACATACTTTGTATGGTGAGTTACTTCCTTCATCCAACCTCCAAGCTTGAGGACCACCCCTTGTCATCTGTCCACGACTGCTTATTCAATATAGTTACAGTTACCTACCATATCTGGAGGATGCCTTCATTGTCTACAACCTGAAGACATGCCATACCATGGTGACAAGGACCCACTTAACATTTGAAACCTATGAAGCCAATGAAATATGAGCAGGTAGATTGTCTAAAGCACTGTGGTCACTATGCCCACAAATGTTGTGTGTTTTGTATGTCTCTGTAAACAGTAACATCAACAGGCTGGCGTTTATGGAAATGCATCTTTTCTGTGAGATTTTTTAATACATTATTTAGGTGAAATTGGTGCTTGAGGGGGTTCACTTCAAGGCAGTGACCTCCAGTGAAGAAAAATTGAATCTTGGGCAGCCGTTGTGTTGACAATAGTACATGTAATTTTCTTGTACCACTCAGTTTCTCTCTCATTACAGTCTGTAGGTATAAAAGACAGCTGCAACAAGAGTGCAGTATTAAGTCACAAGAAATGAGACTTCATGGCTTTTTGAAATGGCTGTCTTATATGTTTGTTTCAGTAGGAAGTAGTTGTGGAGATCGCAGATCTAATGTCTGCCTGGGAAACTGGAATTACTTGCCAGGCAATGTTTAACCTAGAACATAATTTTACACATCTTTTAGATAAGCATTCTCTCTCTGGTAGTGGAGGAATTCTGGTGTGATCTTATATGGAAGAGAAACATTTGTAACTTCTTATACAGGGTTCCACTCTATGCCCACAAGCACCACAGATCCTTCAGAAATTTTTTATTATTAGGAGTCACTGTAACAGGCAGAAATTACATACTATTGCAAGAGATGTGGGAAGTCTACTTCAAGAAACACACCTTTATGGTGGACATTCAAAACTGGGTAATGCCTAATTACTATTAAACTGATATGCTTTGTCTATACTGTGATGTGTATATATAAATGCATAAAAGCACCTACTGGCTGTTCAGAAATTGTTTTCCCGTAACACTTCACCTAAAAATATCATGACCCCTGGCATGCATTCATTCATCAGTAGTATATGCTTATGAAATGATGTCCCGTTGGTCTTTGCATATCAGTTTAAGACAATGAATGTTAGAAATTTTTGTTTCCATGTTGAAGTGTTTCACAAGCCTGCCCAAAACAAATTTAGGTTTCAGCCTGAGATATTCAGCATACACCAAATGGGCACAATGCACTCCATGAAAGAAGTATTAATGGCAGAAGAGAGAAATGTAATCAAATTTTATGAAATGCTATACTTAAATGGAAGGGGAAGATGTATAAAAGAAAAAGGCAGGAGATAGCATCAAGACTTATTTCTACTATTTTACACTTTAATACTTTCAAGGATTGCACTGCATATGTAACTTTGCCACACTGTACTGCTGCAAATATGAGAGAGGGCTGAACACTGCTGGTTGTGTGCACTTCAAAATTCATAATGTACATGCACAAAAAATACTTGTTGAATCTGTGGTCATGTTTGTCACTTTTGAATCTGCCTAACAAAAAAGTTCCTATACTCACATCTTATAAAAAATAGTCTAGAATACTGCATGTTATATATGGTTTCTAATATTTTATTTAGTACAAGGCATATGTGAGTTGATGGGAGTAAAATTTATGTTTTTATTTACTTTTACAGTAATTATTTACAATATATATATATATATGTACAAACCAGCAATAACATCAGAAAAGGTAAGACAACCATAATTCACAATACTCTACCATATTGTTACATTATGTCATCTCTACATATTTTGTCCTTTAAGTGACCAAGCTAATGAACATGAATGAAAAATATATGAATATTCATACAAAGGAACGATTAGGATGTTGCAACTTGCCTCAGAGGTGCATCCAAATATTCAGCCAAGGCTTGTGCCTTCTGTTTGAGGAGGCCAAACCCAACTGTGTCTTTTGCATAAAGGCATAAGAGAAGGTTAGCAACTTGAGTGATGGCTACTTTCCCTTCCTGAAAGAAAAAAATGCATTCTCAGTAGCTGAAAAATCTTGAGAACTTTTAAGTGTAAAGGTTACAAATCTCAGCTAAATGTAACATGTATTCGTTCTACCAGAAGACTTCAAAATCTGTCTGGATCTCGCATGTTCCACCCTCAGCAGCTTCTGTTATTGCTATTGGTCTTAACACTCTTGTTCTTTGTGCAAAACCTTGTATTGACATTTGTAGCTTCAGAAGGTTTCAAGGTAACTGCCCATTACACAAATGAATCACTGGATTGCATTTAAATGTAAATATTTTACTAAATTTACCCTTAATTTAGATTATTGAGATGTCTTGTTTTTTAGGTTCTATGTAGTACTGAGTGAAATGATGAATAGTAATGAACTGGAAAGGATGTGGAATGTCACAATCATGCCCTTATTGTGCTATTGCAGTGTTTTCTTGGAGTAACAAGATAAAACCACAAAAACTCAGGAAACCCAGTGTCCGGCAAAAATCCAAACCTGGTACATCACAAATAAAAATTTGTGCGTATTACTTATACGCCAACCTGCTTCGTGTGGACATTATCTATTCTGCTAAAAGGTAGAGGTAAAGCAGTCCCGTTACAGGCCTGGAGTGGCCCAGAAGTTGAGGTTTCCAGATTTCCTTAGTGTTAAGGTTGTCAGCCTTATGCACCGCCACTTTTACCCCCAAGAAATATTCCTGGTACTCTTTTTTGTTAGAGGCTGAGTTGACCCCAGGGCCATAGGAAGGATTTTATGTCAATGAAAAATTCCACTGACACCAGCTCGGATTGAACCAGCAACATTCTGATTTGTAGCACAGCACCTTAACCACAAGCCACCGCAGTCCCTATCTATTCTGCTAGCATACTGGAAAACCCAATGGTAACATCCAAGACATTTTTATTCTGGAACTATGGATTGTGACATACTTTAAAAAAGCATGGCAGGCTCTCAATAACTGTGCAAACCCTACATCTATCCACACACAGTTTTGGCAAGTTAGTAGAATTAATATATGTTCTCTCTACATACCATACATTCCATCAGAACTAACCGCAGTCTATCTTCCTTAAAAGCATTTCGACCGTTCTTCTCGTAAGCTGTCCATATATTGCTGGCAATGGCTGCAGTTACTCGAGCATCTCTGTCTCCATATCCGCTGTATGCCAACAGTGCACCTTCATGGTTAATCAACCTGCAAAACACATGAAAAACATGAAATTTTAAATATTCGAATTCACAGCATAAAAAAATGCATTACAATACAATGCACATTGTTCAGTATACACGATAAAATGGTAACGTACTTTGCCCCTCGATCACTATATCTCTTCAATATATCACAGCACGCAACAAATTATGAAGAAACAGTCCCGTATATACATTGGACATGCAAGTCGTACGTTTATTACAGACAAAATATTAGTAATCACATTATTCTGACAATAAATGTAAGAGGATATTTAAAACAATGAAAACTCACAAGGTATTTTCCACGCCACCAGTATCCGCTTGGCTCAAAACCTGAGTTAGTGCCTTGGGCTTCAGCATTTTTACTGCACGTTCTACCACCTCGATGACAATCCGTCTACTACATGCAGCTCACACCTTATCCTCTCTCTGGTGATTTCGACCACAGACTAAGATTTCGTTGAACTGGATTCGTTCCTGTCATAGATGGTACACGACGTAGACGTTACGTAGAGCATCAATGATGATTCGTACAATCGAAATCGAATATCTATTCGATACCCAAGAGAGGTTATCGAATAGGTCACTTCTGCAACTAGCCAGCATGCTATATGGGGCGTGTGTGAACGTATATGATTACAGGTCTATCAGAATTACAGAATGCGAGGAAAGATTACGACCACTAATGTACAGGTCAAGTCCCTGTGCATGACATGTAGGCATAGTCGGGGTGGAATCGGGGGTATGGAGATATGGGCTCTGATGTTTTTTACGTAGATGATCCTTCCTAACCTTGCCACTGCATGGTCGTGATTGGTCAAGTGAACACCGTGGCTGCCCTACATCAACTTTTCATCCGAAATGCAAATCTCACGTGTTCAAAATGGAATACCCACTCTGATATTAAAATATATAATAGTTTGCCTAACAATATTTTAAGCCTTAAGAATGATACGAAGCGATTTAAAAAATTAATTGTGCTGGTATTATCTAGGTAACTCGTTTTATTCTGTCAAAGAATTCCTGGAGTGTAGTTGAGATAAATAACTTGATAAATTATTTCTGTTTGTAATTTGTATTGTATTGTGTCATGTTTTGTATTTTCTGACAAGTTTCATGTCTGACAGAATTCGTGGACCTACGAAATTATATGTATTTATGTATGTATCCACATAAAGCACCAGGCCTGTAGCCAGGGGGTGCACCCACAAAGAATTTGCAAAGTATCACAAACTTGCTGATCAGTCTGCTAAGAAACATGGGACACTTTGCAACATACATGTGTTCCCTCTGTTTTACCACCATGGTTAGAAACTGCTAATTTTGAAAGAAGTATACACATGGAAGATACTTTATGGAATGTTATAGAGCAAATTAAAGTCTTGGTTTAGTGGTCCTGAAAAAAACACCTTTTACACTTACGCACACATAATGTATATGCATAGTATGTATAAGAGAGCAATATGTATATATATAAAAATGTATGTTCATATATGCACCCACAATGAAAGCCACTGCCCCCATGTTCATGGCCTGGTTATGGGGCTGCAAAATGTCCACCATTACCCACTGAGTAGAAGGCTGGGTGGCTTCTGGAAGCGGTCTGGATGCTTCAGAAAAGAGATACGTCTCTTACTTCTGCCAGAAATTGTCCCTAGCTCCTGATCAGCTCTACAATTGTCAAAATACATCATAATGTACATCATTCCACGGATGATGTGTTGTCATAATCCATCTAATGTATGTGCAAGGGAAGAAAGTAAACATGATACTTTTAACAACACTGCCCAGTTTTATAAAATATTATGACAGTAATAATGGGTAATTAACAGCACTTCTCCATTTTATACAATACTACAAAGTTAATGATGAGTAATACTGGAATGATCATGTATTGAGAATAAAATACAGCATACAAGAAGGGGGTGTGGTCTAAACTAAGTGACAACTTGTGTGTGTGTGTGTGTGTATATATGTATATACGGTGAAAACAAGACACGAATTAAAGACTCAGACCTGAGAGTGGTAAGATAAATGGCCAATATAAATTGTCACATTACAAATACGTCAACAAAAATGTAGAAGGCTAACTGTTAGTGAAGTTATGATCTAATCTTGGAATTTATTATTTCAGCATTTTGTACATAAAATGAACCTTAAATGTTCTTCTACCATTTGAAGTCTATTTTGGAACATTAAACTACAAATGTTAATAAATAAAAGCAGCCATAACAAGGTTTTAGATTATCAATGTTCATTCATTCTGAATGGACAATCAGTTAAGGTTAAAAGGTTTGTAACAAAAATGTAGATATATATAACATGTCTAGTTTATTTTATAAAGATGGTAAAAAAATCCTGGACATTTATTTCAAAGGCATTAACTAATTTTACATCAGTTATAAATGTTTTCCTCTCCCCCCCCCACCAATAAATGATGCGCATAATAACTACAGGGCAGTCACAGAGTCACTTTATAATAAAAATTTCAGTGTATCTGTATATAACCCCGTTCCCTGCAGACTGTTTGATCATTGAACATGTTCTGTTGAGCATTATTTTTTTAATGTGGAAGGCTGAATACCAGAAAAGCAGTCACTGGTGTCTGTTTTAGTTCTTACAACATCTGTTACATGCAGATGTCAAAAGATATAGCTCATCACAGACCTGAAGTGGATTATCACATACTACCATGTATGGGGTTCAAGATGCCCCTCCACATCAGGTAGTATCCACTGAATGTTACTAATATACTGCACAACTTTCTGCAGCTTAGAAACAGCAGAGAGGATATAAAGTCCCATCTAAAAAGCCAATGTGCAATGTTTTCAGTGGACATTTTTTTTTGCTACAGTATTTATTTGTTTGTATTGCTGTTAGACGTCTTATGTACTGGGCACGTGTTTAGCATGCAATATAAAGTGACAATTTTCTTATACAAAGGAAAAATTACATTTTGTGTTACATAAGATTTTATTATACTATACATGTCAATGAATTTAACAATCTTGAAAGTGTCTTGGGGTTAATATACAAGTCTCCTGTATTACCTGATTTGTGGTATTTGGCTTCACTGTCTCCGGTTTTACACTGCCAGCAATGTTTGCTACGGTGGAAAAATTTGTATGAGTCTTGAGGTGACATTTCAAGTGGTCTTTACGATTGAAGCACTTTCCACACTCACGACATGAGAATGGTTTTTCGCCTGTGTGTATTCTCATATGTTTCTTTAAAGTACATGTCAGACTGAAGCTTTTCCCACATGCCGTACACAAATAAGGTTTGTCTCCTGTATGTGTCATCATGTGTTTCGTAAGTGTGGAATTGAACCCAAAGCTTCTTCCACATACAGTACATAAGAACGGTTTCTCACCTGTATGACTTCGCATGTGGTTTGTCAAGTTGCCACTCTGTCCAAAACTCTTCCCACATTTATTACAAGAGTATGGCTTCTCACCAGTATGGATTCGGATATGTTCTTTAAGTATATGACTGTGACAAAAACTCTTACCACATTCTGTGCACATATAAGGTTTCTCTCCTGCTGCATGGGCCTGCATGTGTTTAGCATACATGTTACTCCTCCGGAAAAATTTTCCGCATTCTGGGCATGAAAATGGCATCTCATTTGCATGAGTTCTTAGATGTCTAATGAGTTTTTGCCTACTTGGAAAGACTTTATTACATTCGCGACATGAAAATTTTTTACTAGCACTCTTGCTCTTTTCTTGATTGTTGGAGTTTGATCTGTTGTGTTCCAATTTTGTTTTAGCTGTGGAGGGTGTTTTATTGTCTGAATTCCATACATCTGAAGGTCCTGGCTGAGGGTTTGTCCACTTACCATCTGATGGAATGCAGTCCTCACTTCCCAATCTGTAAGAAATACATAATTTTTAGAATCCATAAACATAACATTTTCTGTGTAAAACAGATCCCTTTCATCCTCTGTCTCCTGTCTCCTAAGAGTCAAAATAATCTCTGCCCTCACCGTGTATTTGCTTGGAGATTTTAGACCTGAACACACTGATATGGCACATTATAAAAAATGACCACTGACTTTTCTGGTCTGTTTGGGATTGGTTTTTGTTTCACCTACTTCTGAAAACTGAAGTTGATCATCTGGCTGTAACAGTCAAAATTCACTAATGCTGCTTTTCAAATAAAACTTCCAATAAGGTTCCCATCAATTCATCTGTTTGTCAGCATTTTTTAAATGTAACACTGATGTCTACATATGCGTCTTTTAGATTACAGAAGGCTTCCTCCCTTCAGATCAGAGTTCATTTAATTTTAAAAGGTAATGACACTGCTACTCAAAAGAAAATGGCCACTCTGTCGAACTGGGTTTCTTCCTTTGGCATTTTTGCCATTTAAATCATATCTGGGAAATACTCTTCTTAAAGACTGCTTCCCCAAAGGAAATTTTTTGTTCTTATTAGTTGAAGGATTTTCTACAACTTGGAACAATTTTCTTTACAAAACAGACATCAATAACTGTTCTTTTGACCAAGCACACATCGAAATAAAAAATTATTACATTTCTTTCAGGCTGTCAAGTCCTTTTCTTTCCTGGGCTTCCTTTATTTCTCTCTTTACTCTCCAAACTTATGTTTTGCACTGTTTTCACAAATACTTCACACTACATTCCTCTTATTTCACCTACACAGCAAATAGATAAAATTAGATTTTTTTACATTGCTTCTTGTTGACACAGGTGAGTCACATGTTTTATTGCTTCCCTAGCTTCACTGTGGGTGGTATAACCTTCCTTGCAAGTTTAGTTTAGTTTATTCTTTTATCCACTTAGTCACCCATTTGACAATAGACATATCAATTTCAGTTTACAATTTATGTATTACAAAAACACAATTTATAAATGCATTGACATCAAACAATATAATATCAGACATAGGAATAAAACGTTTTCTGCAGTTAGCTTCATGTTTTCCTATAACTAATGATATGTATTTCTAATATTAAGTAGACCAGTATACAACAACTTAGAGAAATCACATACTAATATCATCCAAATGTACTCAGTACGATAACAGTCGTCCACTGAATAAAATGCGTGTTGTAACAGGAAGGATCTCAACTTCCTTTTAAAAGATTTGTTCTTGTCTTTGTGTTATACAGTCTAATTTCCACATTCACTACATTTTTCCTGATAAGATCTGTATTACATTAATGAACTTGGGGATCTGATTTTTTTACACATATTATGGTAATTAAATTCTACACTCTGTTCTAAAGTTTCTTTGTACTCTTTAACCTAACATACTCTTCTGTATATGTATAAAAAAGCTACTGGTAGTATATTGGAATCCTTAAATATATGCCTACAAGATGCTTATATGGTTTCCATTTGTCAGGTGTTCAGTTTGTAACAAGCCTACAGTCAAATTTAAGCACACTTCTAACCAGACAGAACAGAACAGAACATAATGCACAAGACATAAATGCCCTTCAGCCCAGTGTATTTGCAACTGAAGTACATAGGTTACTGATCATAAACCTGTAACAAACTGTTGTACGCTTTCTTCTGGGTAATTCCCAAGCATCTGAATTTTATGTGCCGACGTTTCGGAACACTGTCTGTTGCATCTTCATAGGCAGGTAGGTATGAAGAATGACTAGGTTTAAGAAATGTTCGGGTATTTATACAGGAAAAGGTTTGGCTTGAAAATAGCCTGAGCCAGTAGGAAGGAGGGTGACAGGGTAGGGGCAGGTCTCAGTACAGAAACAGGCTGTGGAGGGTAATGACCCACATGGAGGCCACAGGGGGTAGTGAAGGAGATACGGCATGTGTCACGGTGAGCCATGGGATGGTAGAGGTCAAACTATTGTGTTTTAGGTTACTGTCTCCTTTCCTTAAGCTTTTGTAGAAGGGGCTTCCAAGATTTACTTATGATCAGGCCATCGTCTCTGTTGATGTCGTGTGGGTGCATTTCAAGTTCAATAGTTTCCATGATGAGTTGATCCATGTATCCGGTTTTAGCGGAGAGGAGTTTTGTGTCCTGTAGTTTAATAATGTGGTCATGGTTAATGTTGTGTTCCGCTACTGCTGATTTGTCGGGTTGTGCCAGTCTTATATGTCTATTGTGCTCTCTGATTCAGAGTTGGATGGATCAACCGCTTTGTCTAATATAAACCACGCCACATTCACATGGGATGCTGTATATATCCAGTTTTCTTAATCCATCCAACTCCAAATCAAAGAGCACAATAGACATATAAGACTGGCACAATCCAACAAATCAGCAGTAGCAGAACACAGCATTAACCATGACCACATTATTAAACTACAGGACACAAAACTCCTTTCTGCTAAAACCAGATACATGGATCAACTCATCAGAGAAGCTACTGAACTTGAAATGCACCCACAAAACATCAACAGTGAAGATGGCCTGACCTTAAGAAAATCTTGGAAACCCCTTCTACACAAGCATAAGGAAAGGAGACAGTCACCTAAAACACAATAGTTTGACCTCTACCATCCCATGGCTCACCCTGACACATGCCCTATCTCCTTCACATACCCCCTGTGGCCTCCATGTGGGTCGCACCCTCTACAGCCTGTTTCTGTACTCAGACCTGCCCCTGCCCTGTCACCCTCCTTCCTATTGGCTCAGGCTATTTTCGAACCAAACCTTTTCCCGTATAAATACCCCAGCATTTCTCAAACCTAATCATTCTTCATACCTACCTGCCTATGAAGATGGAACAGACAGAGTGTTCCGAAACGTCAGCATATAAAATTCAGACGCCGGGGAATTAGCCAGAAGAAAGCATACAAAATTCAGAACATGGTGAAAGTCTGAAATCAAGAATGTAATGGACTGATATCCCCCACTGAAACCACTGGCAAGGCTGAAGTCATTCTTGAGTCCACCACAGTAGTATGTTGTGATTTCATCTCTACTTTGTTTTGTTTCCTAATACCTTGTTTTATCTATCTGAAGAGTATCCATTTTGCCTGAAGATGACACATCTGGCAATACAACAGTCTTTACTATAAGCACAGTTTTACATGCTAACAGTGAATTTTCAAGCCAGTTGACAGTGGAATAGTATGTACTGTATTCTGAAAATGGCACGGATATGATACACACAAAGATAGTTACAAGTCAGGTCAAAATGTGGCCAAATGAGGATGCAGATTTTAGAGTTTGTGATGTAGAATTGTGTGTGTCTAATGTGAATGATAATTTAGGATACACCATATCTAATATACAGGTCTTCTTCAGTGACTTATGTGAGAGGTATGCTAACTGGTCAGTTAAGCATAATTATCACCATCAACCAATAATCCATGAAATTGATAACATTCTCAGTCTCTTTCAGTTCTCACATCTAACTTGTAGGTGCATTCACAAAACTGCGAAAAGCAACTATGAGCTTTGTCAAGTCTGTCTGTATGAAACAAATTGGCTCTTGCTGGACAGATTTTCGTGAACTTTGATATTTGAGTACTTTTTAAAAATATATCACAAAATTTGAGTTTCAATAAAATACGATAAGAACAACACGTACTTTACACGAAGACCTATGAGCATTTATGATATCTCACTGAATTGCTCTTAGATTGAGAAATGTATCAGAAAAATGTTGTAAAAATCAAAATACACATTTATTGTTCAATTTTTTTTTCTTCTGAAAATCGTGCTGTTTATGAGATAATGTGTAAAAATGTGGTACAGCCAGATGGGCCACAGATGACGATATAATATGGTGCATGCTCTTTGCATGCTTGATAATTAAGGGTACAGACACACCCTCCATGTGTAATACTTATTTCCTTTCCTCAGTAACAATGGTTAAGCAAACATGCTTCAATGTTATGTTATACGTACACTGCCTGTCTTATTACACTTCCAAATTTTTTAATAATACTGAGTGAGGTAAGGAATGTCCTATATATAATAAAACGAAGGAAGGCTAATTGTATTGGTCATATCTTACATAGGAACTGCCTTCTGAAACATGTTATTGATCGAAAGACAGAAGGAAGGATAAAAGTGAGGGGAAGATGAGGAAGAAGATGTAAGCAGCTACTGAGGGGCCTTAAGGAAATAAAATAATATTGGAAACTGAGCGAGGAATCACTAGCTTGCACTCTGTGGGGAACTCACTTTGGATGACAAACTGAGTGAAGCATAGTAGCATAGTTGGTATAGTGACTAGGCTACATGCTGGACAAGTGAGGCATCATGAATCAATTCCCAGCAAGGGTAACAAATTTTTTTCTTCTCCAGAGTCTCCAGGCTAGTGCTTGGGCCCACCCAGCTGTGCATTCATCGGTATCAGGGGCTCTTCCCCTGGGGGTAAAGCAACTGGGGCATGAAGCTGACCACTCACCTGTCTATGAGGTTACGTGTGAGTGGAACTATACCTCCAATACCCCATGTGATTTCACGGCATGCACAAGGACATCTTCATTTGATAATACTAAAGTCACGTTCATGCTTGCTTCTCTCTCCATTATTTGACTTTCAACCTTCAGCTTACCAATGTGCCACAAAAATTACAGTAGGCAGATACTACCTTACCAGCAGCTTTCACGCGCAACAAGATGGTGATTTTTAGCATACAGCATAGGTGTGACTTGGCTAATAACAATGGAGAGGGGCAGGGGGGGAATCAATCATGAGTATTAGGAACTCAGATGTCTAGCTGCATCCTGTAAAATACAGGTTTTTCATTCTTTGCTGTATTTACACCATTCAAATAATCATTTTGAATATATTTCTATATTTTATTTGCCCCTCCTCAAATCAGTAGCCTGAGAAAACTGTTCTTAGATAGAAAAAATATTGGAGGGCCATCTGTCCTCCCTTGCACTCCCCAGATAATGCCTATGGTTTTTAGTATGCTTAATTTATTGTAATCCTTATTTCACACAACTTCCTTATCAATTAATATGAATTTCTGACTCAAGTTATCATGGCTGAAGTGTATAAATGTCAGAAATCTAATACATTAAAGTGAAAAGGCATGCCTGACATCATCAAAATCTTTACAGACTTCACATTCCGATTTTTTTTTAAGTACACTAATTCATGCACCATAACACATGAAACGTTTTTGCTGTGAATAGTAAAAGTACACTGCTTTTGCATCCCTCCAGTTCGAAGTTTGTAAGGATAGAGTTGTAACTACAAACCTATTGGTAGAACATGGCTGAAAAGTCACAGATGATGTGCATACACACTTCATACTCTGGGGGGGGAGTACTCATCTGAAAAGTGCTGTTGTAGTGTTGTAGGGGTGCTGGGTCAGTTGTGACTGTGCTTTGCAGTTCAGTCCAGTCAGTCACAGAAGTCCAATAAAAAAATATTAATGCACATTGTTATCCCCTCTGCTACAGTTCATTGTTTAACTTATTTTTGTTTGACACTTTGCTAATCACTGAAGAATAATAAAAGATTCTGCTAAATATTGATTAGTTATATTACTTTTCATACATAGTTATTATTCACTGTCATAAAAGTCAGTAAAAGTATAGATGCAAAGATGCCTCCCATAAATCCAAACTCTCGTCTGTACCTCAGAGTATCCTGGATTCATACTCTACTCTACCCTGGGTCACATTGGAGGTGGTAACAGTTATGGAGGGCACACCCTGATGAGAGTTGCTAAGACACATGCTGGCTAACAGGGCTCTGGTCTACCCAAGTCAAGGTGGAAGGTATCATGCTGAAGGCTGCATGGCACTGGGGTACAGATTGCAGTGTCAGAAACGATCCACTTGGGGAACCAGGCTGCACTCCATTGTATGTAGGCCTTCTGTCCACATGGGGCTATGTGGATGGTGACCAAATGTTTGCCCTGTTTTTTTCGTGGGAGAACTCCTTACTGGGGACTCTGACAGATATAAATGAAGGAATAAACCATTGGCTCTGGAGACAGAAGTTTCTATCTCCATAGGAGCCCTGTTGGGGAACATGGAGGGGTGCTCGTTTACCAGGGACTTTGAGGGAGGGGTGTAGAAGATAAATCTGGAGATGGGAGTCTCTCTCTGTAGAGGCCCCTTCAGGAACCTGTGGAGTCTGTTGACTGGGAATTTTAAGAGATAGTTGGAGGGCTCCAGAAAGGGAGCATATCTCTTTGCAGGAGCTCTGTTAGGGGGGCTCCTTACTGTGGAGCCGGAAGGACATGGGGAGGAGGGGTCAGGGGGGGGACATTATTCTCTGTGGGGGCCCCACTGGGGAATTTAGTGGGGGGCTCGTCTACTGGGCCTTGCGAAGGCTCTGGAGACAGGCACTTTTCTCCATACGGGCCCTGTTAAGTATCATGGCGGGTCTGTTCACCAGGAACTCTGAGAGATAGTTGAAAGGGTGCTCTGGAAATGGGGCATCTCTCTCTACAGGAGCTCTGTTAGGGGAACCTGGAGGAGGGCTCCTCTGCTAAGGGCCCTGAAGGTTATGAAAGGAAGGCTCTGGGGTTGGGCATCTCTATTCATGGGGGCTCAGTTGGGCAACCTGGTGTGGGCTCATCTACCAGGGACTTTGATATAGGGTTGAAAGGGGCTCTGGAGGTGCAGTCTCTCTCTCTGTGGGAGCTCTGTGAAGGGAATCTGGAGGGAGGGCTCCCTTGTTGGGGACCCTGAAGGATATGTAGAAAAGGCTCTGGAGACAGGCATCTCTTTCCATAGGGGCCCCATCTGAGGAACGTGGAGGAGGGCTCGTCTACTGGGGACTTCGAGAGCTGGATGAAGGGGGCTCTGCGGATGAAGCCTCTCTCTTTCAGAGGCTCTGTGGAGGGGGCCTCGGGGGGGGAGCTCCTTCACTGGGGACCCTAGAAAATATGTTAAGAAAGACTCTGGAAACGGGCATCTCTCTCCATGGGGGCTCCTTTTCATCCAAGGGGAACCTGGTATGTGGGAGGGGGGCCTCGTACACCGGGGACTTTGATAGATGAATGAAGGAGGGCTCTAGTGGTGGGGCAACTCCTGCAGCGGATTCCATGAAGGGGACCTTGAGAGACAGCTTCTTTACAGGGGAACCTGAAAGATGAGGTTTTTGAGAGATATGCAAAATGCCCTGTAAGCAGGCCTCCCTCTCCATAGGGGCCCTGTTGGGGAACCTGGAGGGGGTTTGTTTGCTGGGATGTTTGAGAGAAAAGAAAAATACATCTGGGTTCCTTTCTTGGACCTGGAGGCCATTAAGATTTTAATTTTGGGGGTCATCTGGAACTTTAGTAAAGGAACAGGGCTCTCCTGAGTTGATATTAGATTATGGGGCACAAAGAGCCTGTCTCTAAGGCCTAAGTGCATCGGAACCTTAAGGGCTCAAAACCAATGTAATCAATAGATGCAAAGACACTTCCACACTTACAATCATTGCTGAAGGTAATCTTATTCTACTTTCCTCCCTCCCTCTCCCAGGTAAACTCTAGCATAACATTCTTCAACATTCTTGGTCTGTACATGCTGTCAGTCTTGAAAAACACAATTATAAGTAACATTCACTGGAACTATGGAGATGAACTGATAGTTGTCCACTCACCTCTAACACACGCCCTATTATACAAAGTTTTCTGTTTTCTTCACATTTTCCTGGGGATTGCTACTTCAGCCATCACCCTATTCTGATTACACTTGGCTAAACTGTAACCCCTACATGGAACAGGTTTTGGGGCAGAACAGAAATTTGTGATGAATCAATACTCACTCCTTTACTTCTATTTTGATAGAGAGTGGTTCCCAGTCCTCATCGTCACTATTTGTCTGAGCTATAGACTGCAAACTTGCTTCTGGATCTTCCTGAAAGTGTATGATCATGGCAGTCTAGATTATTGTTTATTTCATCACAAATTAGGGTGGGAAAAGTGGAAAGGTGTGCTTTGTAATCATACATAAAACATGCAGTCCTTCATAACTGTTCCAGTCTTGTCCAGTTATGTTCCATGTGCAAAAAAAGGGCAGAACTGAAGACTGGATATTCAATTTCTCTTCAACACTGACTCATCATGCCACTAACAATAACTTTTTCCTGCAACATTTTCAGTTTTGTGGATGTTTAAAAGAATTAATTTGAACACTACTTAGGTCTTCACAGTACCACTGTACAGCCCACAGCTCTCATTTCACCTGATAGTCAAATACCTATCAACCAGCATACAAGAAGAATCAGTACACAGTGTAAACATGGAGAGAAATTAGGAATTTCTTTCACTATGTACAGCAACTTTTATGAGATGATACAATTAATTCATGAAAAATATTAATTTTTAAGCAAGAGTTCTTCAGTTTGTATTGGTGATAATAGTGCAATCACACCAAAATATACATACACTTATTTTGAAGGAGACTGTATTCTATGCATAAGCTTGAACAGAACTGTTATCTACATAAATGCCATAAACGGAGTAAAGTTTAAGGCAATACGTAATGTATGTAAGAGGAGGTGATTTTCAGACTGGAGACAGCAACTCACAGTTTTATCAAGGATTACTTACTTTTATGAATGATGCAAGAATTATATAAATACAGACTGCAATGTCCTACACAGTTTGTATCACACTAGGACAAAGCACAGAGCTGTAGATGCAAGTCTCCTGGGATGTGACATGGTGTCTGGCAAGTAGTAATTGCAGCATCACATCCTAGAAGCCTGGCATATTCAGCATCACCACTGTGAGAACCTAAAATTTCACAAACAGCAGAACTCATGCACATTAGGTGGTTATATTCTCCCCAGCACATATATTTAGCTATGTATCAATCCACGTGATTATGTTCATTACAGGGCAGTGGTACTGGTGATCCCTGTTCCTCAGTTGTGGTACGTGTACAATTCAAAGCAAAAAAAAAGTGTGCTGCAGTGTTTCATTATCATAAAATAATGTAGCAATATGAAACTTAGAAATATTATCATGGAAAACCTACATACCTGTATACCTGCCTTATGGTTTGGTTGCATTTTAATGAGGTACTGTCTTAATATTGAATCCGTGCTTTCACATCGCAGTTTGAAGTCATATGATGTATTCACCTGCTGAGCACACTGCTGGCAGACTTGTGATGGCAGACCATCTCCTGAAGAAAACTAAAAGAAGAGACATTTGTTTCCACAGTTACAGAGAGAATGGGAAGAAAGTGACAGTTTAAGGTCTGCATGGTGAGCTGGAATACTGATGCTTTTGAAGAAATTGATCTGCTGGTGAGAATTGGCAGTGTCTATTTATTATTAGGGTGAAGCGACTGGCTGATGACTTAATTTCATATTTATGGAACTGGATTATGTTGCTGTGTAAACTTCTTATGTTCTGAACAAAATAAATATATTTGAACTGTGAAAGTACAACTTGTTCCTAATAATAGTTGAATATGAATAGCAATCACTCATAACAACTGCACAAAATTATGCTCAACAATTTTAATAATTCATTTTATTAAGGTTTATGTAATATTATGTTAACTGATCAATACAGGTCTACAAGAATTCAGAAGATTTGTGGTTCATTACATCACAGCTCCTGTCAGCAGTAATATACAAAAATAGTACAGGTAAAGCAATACACAACTATTTGAGTGTCTATACCATATGGTCCCCAACAGAATATTACCTCCACCTACTCAAGGGCATAGCAAGGGTGGGGAGAGTGGTGTGGCTGCCTCAGGCAGCAGAGTCCAACGGGCCACAAAATTAATATTTTAAATTAAACAATTGATTGCCTGTGACCAACATATTTTAAATTATTCGGACAAATACAAGGAAATTCAATAAATATTTGTGTTTTTTTAAATTTGTAATTTATGTCAAGGGTGGCCATTGTTACTGTTCAAGTCAAAAAACCTAGCTCCACCACTGCAAGTACTTGATTACAATCCTGGCTCAGCACCTAGACTTGCAAGTACAGGCAGTACGTAAAGTCTACTCCATCTCCATTTTTGATAAATTATCTACAACTGGGATGTGATGCTGTATAGTTTAGTACATAGATACAAACACTTAAAACGAACCTGCCACCTCCATTTTCAGGGTAGGAGATGCCCTGAATGTGGCAGCAGCAGGTTCCTCTGAAACACTGGTTTCTACCAACCAAACTACACAGCATCATATCCTAGAGTACAAATACTCATAGCCAAAGACAATCACAAACCTCACATTTGTGTTTGAGTTCTTTGTCGAGATGCAGGGGTTCTGCCAAAATCATATGTCAGCACCAAGGAGATGTGGAAGATATATAAATGCACTAGAAGAAGCTTGTGATAAGCATGAACAGATATGGAAAGCCCATAAATTATAATTATATGGTAAATGTGTGTGATGATGTGGTACTTCTTAAGCACACACAAGGACCCAGTGAAGAAAACAAACAAAAAGTGTAAAAAAAAAGTACTAATGACATAAGAAAGGAAAACCTGAAAACTCCTGTTACACACCCCACCAGGACATGGAACAATCTATCTCAGTAGTGACTATGAATGATGAGAGAACATGGTAATTATCTGTTTCACATTACTCTTCTAGCATTTTCCCAGAGACACAGAGAAACTGCAGAACTAGATAGTCTCTCATCAACTAGGATACCAACGGTCTCTAAAACACACATTACAGATGTCACTGCTCTGCCCCTCTGTTCATTCTACCTCTGTTAAGTGTTTTATATGGGCTGATAACTTCATTAACATACCTACACTGGTATCCCCTCTGTTACTAAATTACAGTAAGTTCAGAAAACTCCAGGACAGTATTTTTTGACACTGTGTTCCTAAATTTAATAATGTATTTTCCCATTATGGGTGTGTAAAATAGTAGTCATTTTCTATAAGTGACTTATCCAGAATACAGACTTCAGTTGTTTTTAATTAAAACAGTGAAATATTCGCTTTGATCCAAAATTGTAACTTTGTGATATTTATCTAACTACATGGCTACAATGACAGCTGGAACAGCACAGTCAGTATAGCAACTTGCTATGGGCTTGATGGTCTGGGGTTCAAAAACTGGTGGTGTTGAAATTTTTTTGGTACCCATTCAGATCGACCTCGAAGCCCACCCTGACTTTTGCACAAAGAGTACCAGGTCTTTCCTGGGGTAAAGGGGCTGGGGCATGGTGTTGACCACCAATCCCCATCTAGTGCCTGGGGCATGGAAGGGTAGAGCTATGCCACTACTGCTCTGTGCCTTCTTCACATGTTATAGGATGAAAGTTCCTTTTTATGTGTCAAAAAAACTACTCCACAATAAAATACAAAGGAATTTTACTAATGGTTATAAAAGTGATGTACATGTAAATGAATTGTTCTTATATCACCACACATCTAGTACAGCACTTTTCATCAACAAGTCTAATTACATAATCACCATTATCGAACACTGTATTCCTCAGGCATGTTATAATTATTTACTGTCATCTGAATTTCAATGTCCATCTCACATGCAATTAAGTTGATTCAAACCATTTTGGCATTCGTAATGTCACACTTGACAAAACGGACCAAAATTTCATTTAGCACCACTCCTAATCCAAATGCATTCCATCTAATAAATTACAGGCAACAAAAGTTTTTCAGTTTTATGTTTTTGCCATGGATGTAGGTTGTTTCGCATGTTCTGTTAGAGAAAACATCACAGCAGGCACAGCAATTTGCACATGGACATCTTCAGTATTTTCTTAAGGGATTCCAAGGTCAGTGTCATTTGGATCTTTCTTCTCCATGACATCAACTGAAAATGCATCCCTTTCAAAGCAGAAGAGGCCAGTTTCTGCAGAGCTGTGACATGTTGTAATTGGTTTGGAGGCACCATGTTACACACCAGCCAACAGTCCACTGAGATCATACTAATGTCTTCCCTCCATCCTTCCTTTAGTGGTCCATGGATGCAGAAGATGAGAAATATGAGTGGGACAGGTCACAAGATGAATGTCACTGGGAAGGTTGTAGGGGTAATGTGCCTAGCATGTAAGTCCATGAATAAAGTTATGGGTATGTGTGAATGAACACATTCAATGTAGTGCTCTAACAGGCATACAAATGGATCATCACTCCTCAGTATTTTGGTGATGGGTGTATTAACTCTTCAGCTTGGAGTGATGAGCACTGCTCGTCATAGCGAAAACATCACCTGTCGTGGAGTGACGAGCACTGCTTGTCATGCTGCATGCTCTCACTCATACATCTATATCTCAACAACATAGGGAGCAAATGTAATCAGGCTGCTTTGTGCTTGTTCGTGAAGGAGCTGGCTCGCTTATGGTGTGGGAGACAGTTGCTAGAATTTATTTCTTCATTTTTTCTCTGCTCTCGAAGTTTGGGTTTTCTTTTTGCAGTCCCTAATTTCACAGATGGTTTTATGCATCCCTCTAACAGTGAAATGAAACAGGAAATGAATGTTATCGCTATCGTCATGTACCTGAGTTATGTAGCTTTGAAATGGTGTATGACATCACCCTCATATATCAATAGACTGTTTGTTTCTTCACCGCTGTTTTCGGGTCTGGATTTCATTTGAAGCTGCAGTCTGTTGCAATGATGGTGTCAAGTAGGAAGTGTCTGTTGGAGGATGAGATTGAACAAAGTTTGCTAGAGGAACTTACAGCTTCTGATCAGAGTAGTTGTAGTGACGATGATGACTCAAGTGGGACCGATGATTTGACTGTAGTTGAGGTAACTGGTT
>Ga0131853_10002516_pt1 | contig 32748 bp, 14 predicted proteins | sample TergutLab28metaG_FD_92764 | JGI IMG/M metagenome (GOLD analysis project Ga0131853, IMG submission 92764) | Labiotermes labralis P1 segment gut microbial communities from Petit-Saut dam, French Guiana - Lab288 P1 (version 2) (version 2) | ecosystem: Host-associated > Arthropoda: Insects >... | reverse complement strand
GCATTACACACCATATGCGGCAATAACACAAGTATAGTCTCGAGCTCCTGATGATGGGCATATGAGTGCCTGAAACATGTTGAGCAGATTATAAGTGCAATAAAGCATTCAGTTGCATCTAGTAGGTTTCCTTCTCTATGCTTATACTACGATGCATGGACAACCATACATCAAATAATAAAAATGTGTCTACATCACTCCACAATTTAAAAAACATATAGTTTTTGGTTAAAGTCCACGGTTTAATAATAACATAAAGTAGCAATGAGTATAAAATATCAGGAAATAAAAGAATAAAATTGATCATTTCAGAAGACAGCAATTGAAGCAACACCTTTTTAAGTGACTTACTACTCACAGTGCCGTCAATTACGTAAACAAAGAAACAACAAACATGAGCCAGTCTTGATAAAGAATTTGATAAAATACACTACAAATAATTGTGTAAACAATGCCTTTCAAAACTGCATCCTTCTTAAAATTTCAAATATAAAATGAATAATATGGATCTGGTTATTTCACCATTTAACTCCAGTTGTGACATGGGTTCTGTTGCAGAGTCTGCCACTCTCACCTTCAAGGGACACAAGTCCTGTTCACTTTGGAGGTAGACTTCTTGATGATGACATGCTTATGTATGGTGAACGTAACAACCTTGGTTCATATTTTGGAGGAGCTTCCAGTGATCTCAGAAGAGATGACTTTCAAGATGGGAAACACCGTTTATATATGGACCACAAACGAATCTCAGATGCAAACAGGAGCAATACTGATATTCACCACAATGACCAATGGGACAACAGAAGAACCTCTTTCCCTGCAGATCCCGGATATCATAACTATTTAAGGGTGTGGGATAATTACACAAACACACACATATGCACACACAAACACACATACACACACTCATGAAAAATTCATTTCCACTGTACATATATATGCTGGTACATGCACTGTCAATGTCTGTATTCTTTCCAGTACCCACTGAGGTACACAGACTTAAACTACAGAATTAGATGATGGACATAAGCCAAATTTTAACCATAAGGAAGTGATATTTAAAGGATGAATTTTGAAGTCAGTAAAAGAATAAAAGGTGTGGTTTTCAGTGTCATTATGGCTAACTTATGGAATGTACACACATAAGGGCAAGCTATTACACTTTGTCTGAATTACTGCAACGACTTCTTGTTTGCAGCCTGAACATGCAGGACGTCGCCACAGTGTTGTCAGTCGTGCTGGGTCCCAACCCCCAGAAAGTCAACTTGGGATGAATCGACAAGATTATTTTGTCTTAGAAAATTTAGTACAAAGGCAACGTACAGAAGCAATGAAAACTCAGGGCCTTGAATTAGTCAGATTGCTCAGGGTAAGTGTTATAACATAGACCAATAAACTGTCATGTTGAAAGCACACTCTTGTACACAGCATTAATGGTTTAAGGCAGGAGTGCAGAGATTTTCGAAAAATCAAGGAGCCACCTCAAAATTCTGGATGCCAAAAGGGTGACATAAACCACGTTCCATACTGAGGATCCATAAATATCAGGGACCACTGTAAAAAACTGCCATTTTGGCATCCTGGCACATGGGATGTGTACGCCTCTGGTTTAGGGAAGCATGAACTTTGCCTTGCAACGTCCAATACTTTTCCCACTTCCTTACTTGAATGTGAGGAAGTAGAATGTATTCATCTGGCTCTGGATAGGGTACAGTGGTGGAATGTGACAACACAGTACAACACTGGGTTTTACATAAGGTGGAGAATTCCCTTACCACCTCAACATCTGTCACCTTCAATATAAGGATGCTGTTCCATGGAATCCATTAACTTTTATGCCCATGCACACAAACATAATAGCCAAAGTGTGTGTCTTTCAAGAGGTTTTTTTTCATAAAAATAAACTGAATTTGTTCACTTATAACACAATCTTATTGATACATATTCCAGTTAAGTAATTTTCTATTATTAAGACATGTGGCACTGTATAGTGATTGCTTTGTAAACTAACCAGTTGCCAAGTAATGAAATGGGGAGTGTTTTCAACTTTCAACATGATTGTGATTATCCAGTAACCTAACCAGAGAGAGAAAGACAGGGAAAAAGAAGCAGACAACACCTGGTAACCATGCTACCTATGTTTTATGCTGAACTTCCCTTCTTCCTCAACGCATACATTACAGACAGCAGTCCTGGTAACTCATCACGTGGTGGGCTGCGGCAATATTCATGCACTATTTCACAGCTGCTTTCATCAGTCATTTCTTTATATGTACAGCAAATGATCATTAATCTCACCTAACACAATGCCACCATATGGTTCTGCCACACTGTATTATTTGCTTCACGCTCAAATATTTCTTCCACCTTGGAACACATTTCACAGAGAATACATACAGTAACCATAGAAACCTCATGCAGTACTCAAATGTCCTGTTTGCCATAGTGTGCACCTCACAGAAAACACAGTAACAATGGTTACCATGGCCACAGGGCAGCCTATTAAGCAAGAAATTGAGTAGGAAAGAATCACTCATATAATAAAGACACACACACATCAACAGCATGAGTGAGAAAATACACAACAGAGATGAGTGCCACTGCTAGTCTGTTGATGTTCTAAGATGCCAAAATGATGACTTATGTAAGAGACAAACATCAGGTTACTACTGCTTATCAGAGGTTGTTATTTAAGAAATCCTTGTTTTTTTTAAAAAACATAGTTCATATTTATTGTTCACAACAGTACAATACAAATGGTATCATCTGAAATGTTACATTATTCTCTTCATCTAGGAAGCTGAACAGCACAATTTTACAGCTGAAGATCTGCAAGTGGCAATGAACCATTGCGGTGAAAAGAATCCAATTGATTGGCTGAAGGAGAACTGGCGCAACATGATAGACACTGTGGTCACTCTTGCAACTAACTATGGCCATGAACGCAAAGAAAACAACATTGGCACAATATCTGTGTCTGAAGCACGTGACGCTCTACGTTTACACAAGGGAAATGTGTGGACAGCAGTCACTGAGTGCGTTGAACAACGTCAGAAAAAAGTAATGCTATCAAACTATCAAATTTCTGCTTTTATGAACAAAAGAAGATTCCTTTCCTTCCCACAGACTATAATCTAAGGTTTTATATTTAAATTCCTCAGTAAAACAGCCATTCAAACCCTCTCACTTCAGCATTTAGATACCTCTGGACTCGGTAACACATCACTTGTGGTTATGTCAGTCCAATGCAGATTTGTAGTTCATACAGGCCTAAACAAAAATGAGAGTTACTATTAAATTGGATCTTACAGAAATACATATGTACCAGACTCATCTGGTGCAAGATGGGGACAAGTAACAAGCTCTTGCAAACATGGGAATAAACCTTCCAGTTTCACAAAAGGAGGAGAATTTCTTTACTAGCTGAGACACTGTTAGCCACACAAGAACAAAAATGCTCCATGGAGTTGGTTAATTAGTTATTTAGTATGTTAGTCAGCCAGTCATAGAAGCATAACATTTGAAGTAATAAGATAAAAATTCATTTTTGTTGTACACCAGACGTTATTTATATAAGAAACTATCATGCAAAATATGCAACATGCAATTTGAATCAACTGCATTTGTGAAAATAAAGTTCTATACATGCATCTTTATCAGGACTACAGGAGAAAATTGATGATGATGCTTTAATTAATGACAAATTTTACTGGTTGATTCTAGAGTACTGTTCATGTTAAGGCATGGAAAAATTCACTTTCCACAGGACAAAGGATGATATAATGGCAAATTTAACAATCTGTTATCAAAACTTATTCTTAACAAAGTTCATTTTAAATTTGCAAAATGTGTCTTGACCTTCAATAAATAACCTGCTACATGCGACAACACTGTCTTGTGTACCAAAAGTCTAGTTACACATTCATAAACTCAAATATTACTGAAAAGTATACTTAAAGTGGGCCATGATATGTAAGTTAAATTTTAAGCCAGGCAACATGTAACAATATACCACATATCCATGCTTTCTTTTATTAATTAATTCATTAATTGAAACTGCTGGCTACTAGAGTAATCTTCTGCTGAAAAGGCACAGCAGATGTCAAAACAGCCAATGTTAGAGATGAACCACAATTTGTCCACCATTTTGTGGAATGGCTGGATGCTCATTTTCACAGATAATGAGAGGATGGTAATGCTGGATAATTCTATGGTGGTGAAACAGGAAATTTAAGTGACAGGAAGTAGTCAATGCAATTTCTGGTAAAGAGATTCTCCTACAATGTGTCTGAAAATGTAGAGAAGGGGAATCACAACATAATTTTAATACTTGGCACCAGATGAAATTGGAGCCAGGTACCAGTAGAAATTACAGTAGCTCAAATAATGTGTTAGCACATTCACTGCAATTACTGTTATTCATCAAAAAATAAATTAATTATGGATAGCCAAATATATTATTCTTGCTCCTAATTTCACAGTGGTTAACTTTCAAACAAACTGCATATTAATTAGCCTGTACATTTTTACAGTACGCAGATCTGTTGTCACGTGGAAATTTCACAAGAGAGGACATTGTAACTGTTCTAACGGCAAATCACGGTAACATAGAAGCTGCTTATCTGGAGCTCAGTAAAACTCAGCTTAAACCATTCCTTATGAGGATCTGGGGGCCTCCAAACGGAACAGAAAATGACAGTGGGAATATTATTGCAGCAAATACTAAGGTGAACACTAATGAAAAATCGGATGCTTTTGCTCAGAAACATCCTGATGAAGAAGGTAATAATCAACTTATAAGGAAACAGGAAGTCTACAAATTATGTCAAGAATGAGCACACATAAACAATGGTCTACACCAGAATGACATTACAAGGCAATTACTCAAATCCTAGGCTGAAATTACTACTCAAAATAGCAATGTTACACTAACTTTATGCCTATACTAGTTAAGAATGTCACAGCAAAAGTGCACATCCAAATGACATAAATAGCAGACTTCTTGCATAATGTGTGTAATTCCCACAGCAGCATTAGTATTTAATAAGAGCAACTCATTTGTTGTAATTTCTCTCCCACACAGATGACAATGTATCAGTAACTGACTTCGTAGACGCACATTCTGATACCGAATCTGGTGAAGCAATTATTGACAACAAAAAAGCGGTGAGTGATAAATCTGAATCAGTCCTTCCAGATGAGCCTTCAACTTTGAAGACTGCAATAGAGGTTATTAGCAATGTGAGTTTACAGGGAAGTGACATTCAATCTGATAGTGTCAGTTTGGGCCAATCAGAAACTCAGGTATGTGACAAAGATTCAGTCAAAGATGAGGACCAGCACATTCCTGTTAAATCCCCTGTGGCAGAGGAAGGAGTAACATCTAAAGAACAAGCATTCCAGATGCTGTTAAATGTGCTGACATGCAATTACTCTGACATTCCTCATGTAAAAGCATTTAAAGACACGTTAATGGCTGCATTCAGCAATCAGACTCCTGCTCGAACTACTAATCAGAGTGAACCATGCCTGGAAAGTTCAGCATCACAACAGGAACCAAATGAGGTTTTGGAAGAAGCATGTGACATCACAGATTCAGAGTCCATATTTGCTGATAATTATGTATCTGACAATCCTTTAGAAAATAACAGGTTAGCTGAACCAGCAAATACTAGTGAAAACATCATAGATCAAAGCAGAGTGCTTAGTGAAAAAGTGGTCCACATGTTCGAAAATGTCGAGATTTTGAATCCATCCCCTGAACCCAAAATTGCACTAGAAAGTTCAAACATTCAATCTGATTTCAGAGACAGACAGGAGAGTCCAAAACTGGAACTTCCCAGAAATTTAGATATCAATATCATTTCTATGGGTGAAAGTTCTAATACCCCCCTCAAATGTACAAAAATAGAACCATCACCTGTACAGAGATCTGCAGAAACAGTCAGTGATAAAGATGCTCAATATCATGCACAGAATGAAACTTTACAAAATACAGTGCAAAGTGTACCCTCATTTGAAGAGCACTGTCCAGATGAAGATGATGATGATTATGAAGAATATGTAACAAATGATGAAATGGATGAAGAAGATTATGAGGATGAAGATGAAGAAGAAAATGAGGAAATAAAACTTATAATGGAAAATATTATTGCAGTTAATGAATCACCAAAATGCTCAACAGGTCATGACAACATTCTGAATCTTCAATACATCATGTCAGAAAAACAACTGATTTCACCAAAAGGACCTGAAATTGTAACAGATAATACAGCAGTTTCTGACCAATCTGAAGAAGAAGAAATGAAAGACTCCATTAACTTGATGGTAATGAAAGGTACTGATGTCTGTGCTCCAAGTTCCCAGGAAATGGTGACAGAAGATTCAACACATTTACAGACACACACAACAAATGTTATAACTCCTTCCTCCAATACAGAGTCTCCTAGTGCTACTTCAAGCACATTCAATTCCACCATAATGAAAGCACCAATTCCCCCTAAACGTAAATCAGCAAAGGGTATCAGAAATCCACCAGGTGTCACAAAACTTACCACCTCAAATAACAATGAAAGCACAATCCAAAATACTAGTACAGAATTGACCCAATCAAGGGCAGCTGAGTTAGAGAGAACAAAGAGTAGTGATCATTCACCTGCCTTTTTCAAAGAACACAGCAGCACAGTCACAGGAAAGGTTCAGTCTGCAGCACTACAGCCTGTCGATACTGGCAACATGGAGAAACAAGATGAAGTCACAAGCCATACAACAGATGTGTCTAACAAGGTCACTGACCAATTACAATTTGAGGTGAGCTTAAAGTATAAAATGAAAAACAAAACCAATCAGAACAATATTGGAAGCATGGTCATAGTGAACTCCCTACTCCAAAACTGTATGGAGAGATTTTAGAACATTATTCATATTACAAGGTTACTATAAATAAATGCTGCAGAATCATTTAGTTGTTGAGTATATATCAAGCAACATAGAATTTGACATAAAGTTTCTCATGGGATTAGTTCTGCTTACAAAATTTGAATTCTGGTGACTCCTGAAAATATCCAGTACTTGCATCTAAGAGTTTGGTTTTATGGCATGTAACTGTTCTTATATGACTTTACAAACCTTCATGAGAGGTCAGTATGGCATTACAGTGTACATTATTGTGCTTGGATTTGGTCTACCCATGCAACATTTAATGGTAAAGGTAAAGCAGTGCCGTTACAGGCCCAGAGGGGCCTTGAGGGTTCTAGGAAGTTAAGGTTCCCAGATTTCGTGACAACGGCACAGGATGATAATAGGTTGTCAGCCTTACGCACCGGCTGCCTTTACCCCCAGGAAATACTCCTGGTACTCATTTCTGTTAGAGGCTGAGTCGACCCCAGGGCTATAGTGTGATCGGAAGGATTTTATGTCAATGAAAAATCCAATAACATCATCTGGAATCGAACCAGCGACCTTCCGATTTGTAGCACAGCGCCTTAACCACTGTGCTACCGCGGTCCCTGCAACATTTAATGGTGGTTCCTAAAAAGTAACTAGACTTGTCCATGAAGAATGTTGTCTTAAAGGGTGAGAAACCTTCAGAATGATACGAAGATAGAGGCAGCAGGGTCCTTCAAAGCAGCAGTAAATACAATCACATCACAGCAGACAGCATTCTTTATAGTTACCACCATGATAACCTCAAATCTGAGAGATCAGTCTGAACCCACAATACAGAATAATTTACCCAGTGTATGACTTCCATAATATTTGCTCCAAGATACACAACACAAAGCTAAATACTTTAACCCAGTCTTTTTTATTCTGTTTCTAATGAGCACTCTCCATTTTTCTTTCCATAATTTCAATGACATGGTGGCAACAAAACTAGTTCCTAATCCACATTGCATGTTTATACAACAGCCACAGGAATATGACTTCTGTTGTCTGAGACCTCATTTCTCAAGCCTGACTAGTTTACAGCATCTTGATATCATACATACCATACATCATACTCTATAACACTATTTTATTAAAACCACTGCTTTGTGCACTATACTGTGTATACTAAATCACATATTAATTTTCACGCCAATGCATTTTGTCATCCATTGATGCCACATTCAGGGAGTTCAGTCGTACTGTAGTTTCTTCTCAACACACCCATATAGTGATTTAATCATTACTAAGGATGTGCTGATAAGAAACTATAATAAGACATCTCCCTCAAGATGGCATCCATGGATGCTGAAATGCACTGGAGTGAAAATTTGTGTTATATAATATACAGAATATAGGGCACAAAAATGTTGGTTTTAATAAATAGTATTATAGTTTACAGCATGTCCATTTTTAATTCATAATACAAGGTACTATATTACATGTACAACAAAATTAAATGTGAATATGTAAGATGCAATTATGCAGCATGTATTTCAAGTGAATAACCTTAACACACAAAGTACGTAACACATACAATTATTATACGTCTCAAAGCAACAGAGCCATAAATTAAAACAGTCAATTTTAAAGTAAATGTATAAATGCAAAACTATCGTACTCAAAATTGTCGTAAAGAAGTTCTAGCTGCAGTTGTTCTACACAACAGAACAGTACAATTCCAGACTAAAGCATGCAGGCACAAAACTGAAGACTGGCATGTGTAACAACAGTAAACAGTTTCCATTTCCTGCATCCTGTATGTTTACACCATGCTTGTTATGTTCTGAAATTCAAACTGCATATTCACAACAGAGTGCACCATATTCACACTTCCAGTCCAGTGTATCACCTATGTACAGCAAAAGTAATACATTCAGACACTGAATTAAACTCTAGCATTTGGGACAGAGTGTGACAGGTCAGTGATACTGATAACACTTTCATGGCAGCAGAATGCATATTTCAGTTATGACTTGGTCAAACCTAACAGCTAAAATTTATTACACAAGAGATTCACAGAAAATTCCTCTGATTTCTTATCTCCTTACATCACTTTCCATACCAGAATACCTGCTACATCAGTGAAGTCCTTGATCATTCTCCTCACTGTCTATTACTTGCAACCGTTTGCCCCAACAGATGGCATCACTACAGTTGAATATAAGAAGGCAGGAAGCAATGTTCATTTGAAATAATAAACAGTGATTGATCTCCTGGTTGGTAAAGGTAACAAGCCAGCTTGTATTCATGAACATTTGCCCAACACGCATGGTGCAACATCTGCATACAGGAGTACTATTTAACATGTCAGACTTATTAAAGAAGCTAAAAACAGGTGAAGAACTTCATGTCAACTGCAGAGTGATCACACTTGCATTGCAGTAGTACCTGACAACACCAGCCTACTTGCTGAACTGATATGCAGTAATCATTGCACAACAACAAATGAATTAAATCACACTCTATCCATTAGCAAGGGCAGTGTAATGGCAATGACTGAAGGCCTTGGCTGTTCTAAGGTCTATACTTGTTGGGTTCAAAGAATGCTGACAGACGCACATAAGGAATCAAGGCAACTGTCACCACTGATTTTACACCAATAAGATACCAAGGTGAGGGCTTGCTGTTGCAAACTGTCATGGGGGATGAAATCTGGGCACACCATTTTGAATGGAAATGTGAGCGGAAATGTGAGTGGCAATTCATTCAGTGGTATCACATAATATCCCGAAGGAAGGAGAAATTAAAGAATGTGCAATCAACAGAAAAAATCATGGCTACAGCCTTTTTGGAGGAGAAAGTTATTATTCTTGTCATCTTCTTGCACAGGGATCTGACAGTGAACTCCGACTGCTATCCATAAAGTTTGAATGCAAGCCTTTTTCAAGCATGTCCCACAAGAAAAATGTAAGAAGTGCTTTTCCTCCATGACAGAGACTGGCCACACACAAATGTACACACCACTGTAACCATCACGAAATGCAGAAGGACAGTCTGCACCACTCACCCCACAGCCCTGACCAAGTGCATCAGATTTTCATCTCACAACCAGCAGGAACACCATTATACAGATGATGAGGCACTGCAGAACACTGCCTGCCAGTGGTTGCAGAGAAAGCAGAGAAAGTTTTAGGCAGGAATACATGCCCTTGACCAAAGGTGGAAGAATACTGTTGCCAAAGATGGTGAAAATGTTGAAAAAGAAACCGTCTTCAGTAACGGTGTAATAAAATCCCGTGAAATGTTCACACGTCTAACTTGAAAATGGTAAGAAATAACCTAACAAGAGGCATTAATTTCTGACAGAACTATGTAGTATGTAATGTAGGAATTTGACATGTTATCCACTGACTTTTAAAGCACATTCAAACAACTCTAAAACAAAATTCTCCAAGTCTTCCTTTAGTTGTTATACCCCCGACACTTTTCAACCACTGAAATTCTCTACACAATGGATTATTTTTAAACATGAATATTTTCCTTATTATTCTCTTGAATTTCCCTGGCAAAAAAAAAAATCTTTGAACTTTCATTCTTTCATTCAAACCTTTTGAACCTTAATTCCTTCAACAGGCACAGACATTTAAATGTCCCAACACAAATGTACATGGTCAGCACAAGGACAGAAGCAACAAACTGAAAACATGGTTTCACAGCAGATATGTTAAACAAACATAAGAATATTCCACATTAGTCCTGGCAGAGTTGATGTAATAAAACAGGTACTCTGAAGCAAGCCAAATGAACCAAAACGCCAGTAACTGGTGTTTTTCTAGATATGTGCTTTACAGATTAAATTGGCAGCAGTTCACACAAGCAACACGTCTATCTCTTGTTTGTTCTAGTGCCTCCACTATCTGCAACCGCCATTAATACTGTTCTTAACTAAGAGGCATCAGTCTCATTTTCCTAGTTATGACTCTGAAAAGTACTTCACTGGATGGACCAATTAGAGTGCAGGTCTTAGAACTTCATGAAACAATTAAAATTTAATTAAGGTACACAGGTACATTAGTAAGTGGATCACCTAGCAAATAACTATTTCTTACCTGGTTTTCTCTGTAATGTTCTATAATAATCACAAGTAATCCAACAAATCTGTTTCTTTTGAATACATGCAAGCAAATATACTGGTACCTGAACCTTCCAAAACTGAACAGTGACACTGATCTTTCACTATAAAGTAAGAGGCAAAATGTTTATTTTCAATTAAAAAAAATTAACAAGGAGCAGTGTGAAATTACTTAATAATGGCATGTCCATCCTACATGTGTTTAACCTAAATATTACGTTTAGGCATTTGTTCTGCCAGTAACTGTACAAAAACATCTAACTATTCATGTCAATACAACTTAAAGGTATGCGTATCTTATCTTCTGAGGACTGTTAAGTCAGTGATCCATCAGTGTGTGTAATAATTAGTATTCTACATTCAAAATTGATAATGCCACCTTAGGTGATCTCTGTAATTGATAGGTAAATCAATTTCTGTGGGTGCCAATAAAATTTTTTATTCTGACCAAACCAAAATTACAATTATTTGTTTGCTCCTGCCCAAAGTCATGACATGTTGTTTAATCCAATACTACATCAAAAGGTACTAAATATTATATATATGTAAATAAATTACTTACATAATGTCATTTCTACCCATGTCTTTCCTGGCAACCTCCTGTGTACAGCGTCAGGCAAGAAGGTTTCTTGCTGAAGGGTTGGTGAAAACATATGAGCAGGCTGAACTGGCTGTGAAGTTGCTAGATCTGAAGTTTGAACAAGATGAAGCACTGAATGCAGCTCAAGAATGCCAAACCCTGAATGCAGCCATCTCATTCCTGCAACAAGAATGTGAACTATGTACTGGAAAATACTCAATGAAGCAGGTTTGTGCAATTGTCACTAGGGAAAGAATAATTAACCTTCTTCAAGCACAGTGTTAAAGTTCATTTGAGTGGATATACGAAGAAGGTTAATACTTCATTATTTCTATATGATTAATCCAATGCTATGAGCTTCCAGTTTCAAAAATATCTTAGTCCTCTGTAGTCTGATGATATAACATGTTTCATGGGTTGTCTGCATGACTCATATTCAACACCAGGCCACGAAGATTACCATACTCTGAAATGTGGTGCTATACAGTATAGTAGACATTTGTGAGATTAACACAGGATTGTTCTCAGGCTGTCTGAAACTCAAAAATGAAGGCACTACGTTCCTTCAAAATACTGGACACCAGTCATGCATTTACACAGTGTCATACACCAGAAGACCCACATCCTTAGTAGAAATTTACCAACATTTCTGAGAAAGTTCATAATTCCTACTATAGTACATGGAGTATCAACTCACAGTGACCACTATGAGAACATCACATTTTGTCCAATATATTTTGATTCAGAATTTCATGAAGCCACAATAAGTTAAGGAACACCAACACTTTCTAACGGTAAACTTGATACAGTCAGCACAACTCACATATCTATCATCTTACTGATGTCTGTCTAGGTAAATGATTCAATTTATAATGCCAACATCAGGCTAATAAAATGAGTTCTGTAGGAAAGTGGTCAAATGACACTGCCAGTATTGACTGTTGATAGAATTAGGGATCCCAGAGGTCTGCTTAAAATACAATGAAACATTTATATTGGGTATTTTAGAAATACAGGAAGACCTGTTTAACATAAAAACACAAAAGAAAGATCTAATTTGGACATTACAAGCTGCATTCTGTGTCATACAAGAAACATGGAATCACGCACAGAAAATGTAGAATATTCATAATAATTCACTTGTCCTAAATTTAGATGGTGTCCATGCTGAAATGCCTTCACTGCTGCTGCAAGGAATGTGCAAAGAACTACTTCACCATTCAAATAACTGATCGCAACATAAACGATGCTGTATGCCCATTCTGCAAGGAACCTGAAATGCAAAATGATGACGAAGCATTAGAGTACTTCAGCAATCTTGATATCCTACTCAAAAGCTTCCTTGACCCACCAGTCCACGAGCTGTTCCAAAGGAAACTACGAGATCGTACACTAATGCAAGATCCAAATTTCAAATGGTGTATCAAGGTAAGATTCACAGTTGTTCAACAAGAAACTGTTAACTATTCTAAGAAGATAACCTTACTGAAATACTAATATTCTAATGTATTATTTCAGTGTTCTTCTGGATTTATTGCAAATCCCCGCCAAAAGAGATTAGTCTGTCCTGACTGCCGTTCAGTAACGTGTGCATCTTGCAGACGGTCTGTGAGTATCAAACTAATTGTCACAGAGAGAATATAGTTCAAAGAAGGCACTATTTTTTGGTCTTGGTTACCAGCCCAGAATTGATCCATAAGCTCTCTTGCTGGCCTGCTGTGATGCCCAGAAACATGGTTTCCATAGTTCTAAAATATACAGCAAAATTTTATTTATCCAACACACATAAGAGTGGGCAGGTGCCAAATTATCAAATATTTCAGATTACTATACAGTACCTATACCGACCTAAGTTCTTCAAGTTAAGGTTTTTGTTACTGCTGCTATATTTGGGCTGTACAACTAATCAGAGGGGTAAACCATTTGGGTAACTCCTTTAGCTGCTAGTTCAGGGTCATCAGTGTTCTCTTGTTTTCTGGAGTCTTCATAGCTGAAGAAACTTACGGGTTAGGAGACAAGGATTCAAGATATATCACAACAGTTAATGTAAACACACACTTGAAGGTCTTTCTGAACATGTCCTTGAGATCAGCCTGTTTTTGATGAAGCTTTTTTCTGGTAAAAAACAAAACTTCAGGTCTCTGGGCTAATCTCCTCGAATGCCACGTTATTTCCAGAGAAATGGACATTGGATTAAAGGAATCTTTCTGTAATTTGATTAACTACAGAGCTTATGAACCAAAATGCTTATATTGCCAAATGATTCTAGCAAAAACATCATTTATGCATTAATTTACAAACTACAGAAATGCCTGATATGTATTCTGTTGTAACTAGCATTTTCTCACAAACATTTTGAACTAAGATTAGAGAACTTTTCAAAGTTATGGGATTGGTAGCATAAAGGTCACAAATATCTATGACCTGAAATTTCAGCAGTTCCCTACATGTGATAAGTACTCACTACAGACAAGCCAAACCAACAGAAATTATACACCATAATTGACACCTTCCACTACTTACTGTAATCCCCACCAATTGCAACCCAATCCTCCCACTGGTAAGTAATGTGACAAAAGCCATTTAATTTCCCCATGCAGGCTTGAGAGGTATAAAAAGAGTACATACTGTACAATATTGTAATCATTCTACCATTAATATAAAGAACTACAATACAGGGATTACACATTTATTCACAAAGTGATCTTCATAATATTTTACTCATTTGATGGTTATGTGAGCAACTGTTGGTCTTTTGGAGAGAAAATATTTATATAAATTATAACCATCAACACAACCAAGTTTCGATGTTTTTTAAAGCAACACGTTTCAACCCACATGGGTCACCTCCAGGCTAAACACACACAAAAAATGCTCAAAGGCAGCATGCATTGCTTTCTGTTCATATTTAGACCTCAATTTACAGATTCATTACATTATTATATTATGTCTTAAAACTGTTGTTACAAATTAATTAAAGCAAGGGGAGACGTGATAGTGTAGACACCCAATATTGTTGATGGAAGAGGTGAAGCTATCAATTGTTATACTCTTGTAATGTTAATGAGGTAATACAGGAAGAATTAAGTATATTTTTTATCACATAATTAATGTTATGTTCAGAATGGTCATGGTTACATGGTTATATTTTAAAAAATGTCAATAAACAGGTGGCTCAAGACTGACAATTTGGAATGTCATAACATTTTTTTTAATTATTTTCAGTGGGAGAAGCAACATGAAGGTATCACATGTGAAAAATTTGCAGAGTGGAAAGAAGCCAACGATCCTGAGATCCAAGCTGCTGGGCTGGCTAAACACCTGGCTGAGCATGGTATTGATTGTCCAAAGTGCAAATTCCGCTATTCACTAGCAAGAGGAGGCTGCATGCATTTCACATGTAGCCAATGCAAGTATGAGTTCTGTTGTGGCTGTGGCAAAACATTTACTATGGGAGCCAAATGCACTCTGGGACCATATTGTGCCAAGCTGGGCCTGCATGCTCACCACCCACGTAACTGCCTCTTTTACCTGAGGGATAAGGAGCCAGCACAACTGCAGAAACTACTTCAGGTACAAGATAAAACTTTGTACCACTAGAATTAACAGATATCTTCAATACATGTCCAATGAACAAAATGATCATTTCTTCAACATTCTTCACCAGTGCTTAGGGAATATTAAACCCATGGACACAATATGTGGTTTCAAATCTCAGACTGCAACCATGTTGTTAGTCTCAAGCATTCCAACTTGCATTGGAGTGACTACTGTCAGGATAAGTGTCTGTTACTTACTGGTAATCTGGATTCTGTATACACATGCTTTATATCACTGCCTTGTAGATTGATCTATCATTCAATCTGTGCTTACTAATGCCAGGGGAATTACAGGTGTCACAGCAGTCATGAGAGATGCTTAGACCTAACAACAACAGTGTTTCAATGTTCTAAACTTGACTCTGTTAACAGGGAAGTAATGAGTACTTATGAGACTTTCAGTACAGGCTCAGTGTGGCCCAGAGGGTGGGTAGAGGTATCGCTCTACTCTTCCATGACTGCAGCACTAGGAAGGGTTGAGTGGTCAGCAGCATGCCCCAGCCTCACTTTACCCCCAGGAAAGATCCAGTACCCATCGTATTGGAGGCTGGGTGGTCCCCCAGTGCCGGTCTGGATGGGCGGAAAATCTCATCCCCGCTGGGATTCGATCCTGGACCGTCCAGTCCATAGTCAGTCACTATACTGACTGAGCTACCTGGCCCTGTTTGCTTAAGACTAGTTCGGAATTTATATATGGCATTATGAAAGCTCTGTTTCTCATGTTCTATGCTGCTTACATGCCCCAGAAATCTTACAAAGATACTCCACCTGTACATACACCAGTCAGCAGGCTTTATACATTCCAGTCTGGTTGACATAATTATTGCCCTTAACCACCCTACTAACATGGTTAAATGAACTACAAATGAATAAATAATATTCCTGTACAGGAACATAACATCCCATTTGACACAGAACTACCACCAAACTTGAAGGCCCAAGAGCAGAATGGTGAGACTCTGAAGTGCTTGGTACAGTTACAGAAAGAAACTCCTGCTGGAATGGTTGATACTGTGTGCAATGCAGATATAGCAGAAGGACAAGCTGGACTCTGTAGGTGAGCCCTAGCAACCAATTTTTCTGTTCTTTTGATCATATTAAAGCAGGAACTGGTACTTTACATAATGCAGATATAAATATGAAATCATAATACAATTGTCTGTCAATTAAAATTCATCCTAGTCAATTAAAACATCATTTAATTTACTGATTAGTCCATATCTCTGCAGAAAATCAATTTAGTGGGCATACTTCAATATACTACTGAATAATCAATACACTGTAGGTTTGATTTATGTTAAATAGTGATTCATAGTGCTGTACATTATGTACATTTTTGTATAACACAGGAACTGACTGGTGGTAACAACACCTACACTTGAATGTGTGAGAGATAGAGGAGGGAAAGAGTAAGAGAAGGGTGTTAGATGTGTGTCAGAATCAATGGGTGTTTGCTTCATTCTACAGTTCATTTATAAATCTGTAACTGACAAACTGGATGTCAATTTTCACAATTATGCTAAGTGAAAAATACATATAAATAATATTTTATTTTCCTTCTTCAAAAGATCAATGCATTGTGTTTAAAATGTTAGGTATCAGTGCTGTTTAAAGTTGCAGTTACTGGGTAACAAAAATATTATCTTTGGTTACCTAGCTGTTGAATTAGAAATGCAAAATGTAGATATGTTACTTATTTTATCATCCACAAATATTCATTTCACTTTTTTACTTCCAAATTAAATGTAACCATGACAATTTTCAAAAAGAGATGAATCTTTCCATTCCAGGATGCACTATGTAGAGTATTTAACTAAGCTAATCCGGAAGCACAAACTGGATACATTAAGCATTCTAAGCTCAGATGATCTAGAAACTCTTGTTAGACGAACAAGCATCCCCTTGCCTCCCAGATCATATGGAACACTGGACCTCATCTATCGGGATCATTTGCTCAAGGTACTTATTTTATTTTGTGTGCTCTTATTTTTTTTGTTTTCTTGTCTGCTCCCCCCAGGCTACACTACATTGAATATATAGTGGGGCTCATTACCAGACACAAGATTGATCCCATCAGTATATTTGATCTGACGGATGTACAGCAGGAGCTAAGACGCAGGGGAATGGCTCTACCTGCCAAGGGGGCCAATACTACCGATGATGAATACAGGACTTTATGTGTCAAGGTGTGTCAATTTTACATTTCTTGAACTTCTCAGCACATATTTGTACAGTACAGATGTGCCAAATTTGCTCTTGACAATGACATCAGCAGCAACACATAAAACAAAGCAAACAGAAATAAAAGAAAATCCAGTGGAGTACTGTTAGTTGATATGAGCCTGTAATTCCATAAACGCACACCTGGAGCTGTGAATCAGCTTATAACTCCTGTTTGTCTTAATTAGTATAAAGGGTAAAGTGCACCCTTGTACAGGCACTGAGGCTCTGTACAGGACGTACGGCCCACAGGGGGAGTAGAGGTATAGCTCTACTCTTTCTTGACCATGGCACTAGAAGGGGGTGAGGGGTCAGCATCATGCCCCGGCTGCCCTTTACCCCTGGGAAAGACCCAGTACCCATTGTACAAGAGGCTGAATCAGTAGTATAATAAGGAAATATTACCAGCAGTACTAGCATATCTTCACCTAGTTCATACACACACTGTATATAACAAAGCAATTTGTAACATTCTCTGGAGCTCCAATGCAATACTACCTTAGTCTAGTACCAGCAGATTCTGCCACATGTATAGATACAAACCTTAGTCTGCTTAGTGGGTATACATGTGTCTGAGAGGAGTACTGGGGAAAATAACTGTACTTAAGACAGTGGGAATAACAAAAGGATGGAGAAAATTACCAATGTCATTAGCATGATAAAATCAAAAGAATGAGATGAATGGCACATTTATTATGTATAAAATTATGATAAATGCACATAATATTGTAATCAGAAAGCATAAAGGGAAAAGACCACTTCAGAAATGTAGGATTAGATGAAAGGATAATACTAAAATGACTGCAAACAAGAGAAAGGTTTAAGGGTGTGAACTGGATTCATGTGTCTCTCAATACAGTCATGTGGAAGGCTCTTGTGAACACTGCCTGACCCTTTTTGTTGCATAAAAACACAAAATTTCTTGGCTATCTAAGTGAGTACAAGCTTCTCAGTATGGATACTCATGTCAATGACAATAGAAAATAATTCAGAAAACAGATCAAAAATTCAAACTCATGATAATTACAAATTAAATGTCAGCACCACTATCTGTTATGTTTAATACATACTGTATTAGGCAGGCAGTAACTCTGTTAAGAAAATCAAAATGGGTCTTTATTAACTGTACCACATAAGGTCCCCAAATATGAGAAATTAACATTCAGCAGTCATCTCCACATCTGTAAAAATCACTGCAACACAGTTCTGCTTTTATGGTAATGAACACATCAAGACAAGAACTGAAGCACCATGACCCATACTTATACTTTTGAGGCTCAGCAGAAAACCAGTGGATACACATAATACCAATGAATGACAGGGGGTTTAGACACCACACTGTACTGTAGGATGACACTGTAAAACAGGGGTATCCTACCTGTTTTTGCTAAAACTGTTATTGTGGGCTGGTTCATGGGCTGCACATGTCAAAACCACAACATGTTGTATACCCACCCCTCTAAACTGGTGTGTAACTTTTCGCAGTTTATACGCAATTTAAAAATGTGGCCATGGGCCGCATAACGAAGCTTGTTGGACCATAGGTTAGTCACCCCTGCTGTAAAGGCTGGTGGTGGCAACACAGTCACTACATGTTGCTTGTGTGGAGCACAGTCTGTTATCTGAATAATTTTCATGTTTTGGGTGATTGTTAATTACATTAACAGACAGTCCAGTTAGAACACAAGATAAATATCTGTGATATTCTTAACCCAGTCCTTACTGCTCCTACTAACAACATTAAAAATTAAAGAATAAGAAAAATATGTTGTATTTTTTCTTTTGGATGTTTCCCCAGTGTTTGAATTTTATGTGCCAATATTTCAGAACACTCCGTCTGTCCCATCTTCATCCACCACCTGGAATAGACAGAGTGTTCCCAAACATCGGAACATAAAATTCAGTCACTGGGGAATCACCCAAAAGAAACAATACAACATTCATAGCATGGCAAAAGTTTGAAATCAAGAAGAAAAATACCTATTATTAGCAACTAATCACCTGAAGATAGGAGAACACTAACGCCTGAAATATGCTGTAAGTTACATATACTTTACAAAACGGATGTGATGTAGCTGTAATTCCCTGCATTTACACTTCATATAATGAACACACAGTATTAAGAAAAATAATCAAAGGGAGTTAAACCATACCTTTCTATAGTAGCCATACATTTAAGATAAAAGCATCATCCAACCATCTCCTGGCCTAACAGCCTTTACTCTACTTAAACTTCAAAAGACCTGCATCAGAAAAGCCCCTAAAATTAATTTTATATATCTCGGTAATGATGGAATTTATTGCATTTTCAAGACATGCTACATAATCTGTTTTATTTTCCACAAAATTCCATTTATTCCATAATTTTAACTTTCTCTGTTAAAAAAATACATTTTTCATAAAATGTGCTAAAACTTAAATATCAACCTGGTCACATAGAGGTTAATTTACCCCATTTCCATCTTTATCTTTCAAAACAATTCACTTCCAAGACATTCCCACTACAATAGTCTATGAATTTCTTATCTCTCCACTATGAGATATATTTCTGGCTTATTTTAAACTATATTTCTTTCCACATCCAAATTTATCAGCCATCATCATCCTACCATGCATAAAAATATTTCTTTCATTTGAAGAAACATGTTTGTATTTGATGATACCACAGACACACATTATATTAATTTCACTCCAGATCATAACCTACACATTTCTCCTCTGTTGAACCATTTTGCCACAGGGAAAGAAAAGAAAAGGAGGGGAAGAAGCACAGTGATATCATTTAGTTTGGTCGATTTGTACCAACATTTTACAACCACAGCCATAATAATCTTCTTGGAGCTGAGTTTTTTATAAGCTAATATTTCCTCAGCTAGTCAAAAATTCTCTGCACTTTATTCCACAAGAGCCCACCATTTCCATGTCTGGAACCAGGTGAAATCAGTCCATGCCCTCACATTCTGTTTTTAAGATCCATTTTACTATTATCATTCAACCTACAGCAAGGCCTTCCAAGGGGTCTCCTTCCTTCAGGGTTCCCCACCAAAACCCCATGTACGCCACATGTCCTGACCATCTCATCCTCCTTGATTTGATCACCGAAATAAAATTCAGTGTGCAGTACAACTGGAACATGTAATTGAGGGGGGGGGGGGGCTTTGAGTAGGAAAAGCAGTGCATTTATATCTTTATTCATTTATTATTTATATATTATGTTGTCCATTGAGGGAAGTACAATACATGCTAACAGCAGAAGTTATCGTAAAAAATACATTAAAATAAACAGATCTTGGAAGTAATGGAAATTAATAAACAACAATCACACTCTCTCAGGATACAGAGAAAAATATTTTTAAAATGTAATGTCATTATAATGTCAGCTCCAGTGTGAAAATTTTCATCACATTATGTAAACAACACAATGTGGCCAATTCGCCCACAGTATCCTAGGAGTAATTACAAACTTCAGTACCATCAACACCTCATATCATCAAAAATGTACATACTCCAATGCCTTAATACTTCGTGGACATAAACCATGCTTAATTCACAAACAGCAGATACTGAATGACCAAATCCAGGAGGCAGAGTCTTTCTTGAGGGGCAATCAGTTCCCTAGTTAGTAAAAAAATTTCCTCAACTTTATGGAACCTCGAAGTTCATTACCATTGTCACAAGAGCCCACCATTTGTACAGATGCAGTCCATGCCATCTTGATCCTCAGCCTCATCAGTCCACACCTTCCCATCCTGTTTATTTAAGACCTAATTTAATATTACCCACCCAGCTATGCTTAGGTCTTCCAAGTGGTCTCTTTGCTTCAGGTTTCTCCACCAAAACCCTGGACACATTTCTCTTATCTCCAGTACATGCAACAGCAGGTGTTACCTTTCATACTGTTATGTTGTTCTAAACACTAAAGTTCTGAACATATAACTTGATAATTTTAACACCTCGTACACTAAGAAATGAAGTGTATACTAACTTAAAAAATATCCTCTGTTTTATAGGTAGTTCAAGAGAAGATTCCTTTAGACTGAATATGAGATTTGAAGAGGTCACATGAGTATCCACAGTTGCCAGCAAGAATGTTACACGTTTTACTAAGTGGTATGAAATAATTTAGTGTGTGATTGCTGAAACCCCAGTATGATTTTGTGAGCCCTGTGTAGTAGACACATACTGAAAATGTACGTAACCAGCCTACAACAAATCTGACCAAGCATTTTTGCTGTAATTCTACAGTGTGTCTTCAGGAAAATAAAGAACTTAATAGAGCACATGCTTTTAATTCAAGGAAGATAAATCAATCATACAGTGCCAATCATCAATAACTACCATTTATTCACTGCTGAAATGAGTAACAGGTAATAAATCATTAGACATATGCCTTAAGCTTGCCAACATGGTTATGACCAGTTTGTAAAAATACCATGTTAGTGCCGCCACACTGAAAGGGATCATGACTTTTACTGTACAGCACCCATACAAAATGTCTTATTAGGTCTAAACTATCACCACAAAAATGTATGATTTCAGACTTCCACCACCAAGTAGACTGGAACTGCGCTCCTCCAGGTTATTACACAGTGAGTAGTGGTAATTTCTTACCGTTTCGGGATGACCTATGGCAGATGGGACCAACAGGTCATCCCAAATGCTGGTAAGAAATTATCACTAATCGCAGTGCAGCAATTCAGAAGAGTGCAATCTTATCACCATTCAAAATTTCACATGGCCAGCAACAAAGACACGTACACGTTGAGAAACTACATAGCTATAAAACTCTGTCTTTCATACTAATGGAAGAAGAAAACAGATATAAAATTCTAGATTCTACTCCTATAGCATATGATGCCATGTGGACTGGTATTTAAGTACAAACATCTATTTTGGACATTGAGGCAGCAAGCTACTCCAAAACACAGGCATCTATATACCAATCCATGTGGTGTCACATCCCAGAAAACGGGAATCTTCAATCCACATCACACATCAACAACACAAATTACATATTTGCAATGTACTTTAAGTGACTTACCGTCACAGCATTATGTCTTGCTAAAAAGATTCTGAAGCTGCAGTGCAAGTTCCTGCATCATCCTCAGTAGTCCTCCTCACTTATCACAAAATGAAGTATACAAACAGCCCTGTTGTCTGGAATATACTGAATAAATTACACACAAATTTCAGTGTTTTTGTAAAACTCCAACCACGAGTAGTTTATGAAGATGAAATAGGGAAATGTGTTAATTCAAACTTGCCAGAAACTCTTTAAGTGTTGGTCTTGTATTCTTAGAGGCAGCAGAAGCAATTGCCAAGATATTCTGCAAAGCATTACACTTTTTGGTTTTCTTTGCTCTATTCTCTAAGTCCAACAACATTTTCTCTTTATGTTTCTTCCTTGAAGCTATAATTTGCCACTTCATTTCCTTAATTTGTTGTCTGACGGTTGACTGCGGTTTCTGCACCTTCTGTCCAGCCACAGACAACATTGCCAAATCATCAGAATTCTCACCACCCTTCCTTTTTCTCCTTCTTGAAGGGGGCTGATCTTCTTGAGGAGTCGCTGCTAGTTGAGCTGAAGGAATAATGTCTACAACTTTATTTTCTTTCTTATTTTTACTCTCTCTTTTCAAAAGCAACACTTCCCTTTTAGGAGTATGTGTTAATATTACGGCTTTATTGAGGCCTGCATACATATCTTTCTTCTTCTTTTTCTTCTTTTTATTTTGTACTGGGGTCTCAACAGTATCCCTCTGAACTTCAGGTTGTTTTAGTTTCATTGGTTTCTTCAATGGTAAGACAGTCCTCTTCTTGCAAACTAAGCACCTAAAAACCTGAAATAATTTCAAACAAAATTAAAACCTGGAAATACTATGAAAAAATCTGTAAGGAATTAAATGCTCACCAACATTCTGATAAACTATTGCAAGGTGACAATATTTTCACTTTGGTATCGTGGGACATTCTGACAATGCCAGTGGTACACAGGCATGTGTGGAGTTATAGCCATAAATATAGTACAAGGTTTCACCAAAGTAGCCACTGAACTTTAGTTTACATATGATAGTTGTTCCCACAAAGTACATATCATTTAAAAACCTTCTCATGTTGAACTTTGCAGTGTAAGAATCAGGAATTAAAAAAAAAAAATTGTACAAGAACTAAAATACTTTTATTTAGCCAACAAACCATGCACAATTAAAACTGGAATACATATAAAAGTAAAATATATTGCTGAATTTTATGAATAATCAACAATAAATATTTTTATTTCATTGGTTTTGGTTCACTATTCGAACTTAAAAACATACTTTTTGACTTCAAGGATACCTTTTTCCTTAAGCACAAATGTGTAAGAAGCCCTTAAAAATCTTTACTGCAGCTTCATATTTTATTAAGTTTACACTGCTAGTAGGGTGTTCATTTCTCCCATAGCAGTTCATAATTGAGAGAACTCACTCCACATAAGCATCGCACACAGAAACAGTTACTACAAACAAGAGTAACCGTGCAACATTTGAAGTCCATTGTCTGCCGCTAAAACTATTTGACATTACTTTTCACTAACAGATTTTACTTAGATTCATCTTTTAAATACAATGTAAGTGTAGACAATATTATACAAAATTCTGTACATAATTCATCCAAGATGATACACATCTACAAGTTCAAAGCTACAACAGCTTCTCTAAAGTCAGAAAAAGTTGGTTCCTTTTTCAGATTGTTCTCAGGGTGCAGACAGTGGTACAATGTACTCTCAGTGTGCAGCTAAACAGTGTTGCCATTTAGGTTTTATAGTGAAATGGTTTGTTTGGCTGATAGTGGGATATTTCAATTCAGTTTTGGAACACAGAATTTTAACTGCATTTGCGAGACTGTTCCCCAACAATCGGAACAGTTGATAACCCTAAAACACATAACATATTCAAAAAACCGTTAGCCCTGCAGTGCAAAGCACAGCATACAAATTAGTTACTGAATGATTTTCAATTGCTATAATATCCTCTGAAACAAGCTCTGGAAGACTTGTAGAAATTTTAATGGAACTGGTTCATTCATTCATTCACCTATAAACTTACAACAGTGCTGAAAGGAGACCAACTTAGACAGGTGCACAACATAAGCAAACAGTGCTATTTATAACCGTATTTCTTAAAAATACACATTTTGCCAGCTTTTATAAATATTGTCATTCAGTGGCAAAGCTAATATGTTGATAAAACTGATAACGCCCACCAAGTAATACAAATGTGCAAAGCCAAGCTTCTGCCAGTGTAGTTGAGACCTTTGCTCTTGTGGAATGTTATGTAATGTAGGTTAGTAGTTGGTCACCAAAGTTTCAGGACAATATGTTGGTTAACTCACTATTAATCTACACTGAATAACATCCCAGGATGCCAGAATACAAATCCGTTACAAAATCGCGTGATAAAATGAATGTTTAGTAATCATACAGAATGCCCACACACATTATGGAAGTGGCACGTTAAGGAAAATGTGCTTGTACTGTAAAATTGTAAAACTTATTTTTCTCTCGAGTCTCATGTCATAAGCGAAGATGTTTACCTACAGAAATGTCACAAACAACCACTGCAGCAAAAACACATTTTTACCACCAGAAATAACAGTAAGTGCACAAAAAATAAGCTTCAATAACTTCAAAAAGTTCCACTTTATTCACCATAAATTCACAGTTCACAATCAAACTGGAATGGCAAACATGCCACCAGCCAACGACATATGTCAGTGATGCATGCACACCAGCTAACCAATGGGAAGTTACATATCTTCTGCTACACCATCAATATTTGTGCATATTCAACCTGCATATCTTAACAAATAAACATTCTCCTGAATTGAGTATCAGCTAGATTTGTTGTTGTTTTGCATTTCATATTTAAATAAATTAATATATATCCCAAATTCCCACAAGTGCAAATTTATGGTTATACATTAAATATTATGGACATGTTTTCTAAGTTCTACACAGATGAAATTCCATAATGTAAATGCCCATAATGTAGGGGTACTCTGTACAGAATTCAATACAAAACACGCACAAACCAACTAAATAAGGGATAATGAATGAAGGAAAGAAACAAAGAAAAAATGCAGAAACAAGAGACTAATTTCTGAACAAAGCTGACAGTAGTATGGAGGTGGCAGAAATACGTGAGATTCAGGCCACGTTGGAGGGAAGTAACTGTACCAGTATTATGACCTGTACCGGAGGTTGCGGTTACAGTTTTTAGTACTCCTCATGATGGGTGCTGACACCCAAAACACGTAGAGTGACTCTGCAGTAAATAAATAAATATCTGCATACTGTTGCATCTGGTTGGATTTGTATTAACATTGAATTACGATGCACAGAATCATGAGCTTAAAATTCAGGTGCTTAAGTTCTGCAGCAACTACCACCACTACAACCACTCCTCCAAACATTACAAGAACAAAATTTCAAAGCCCACTACTTTTTTAACCGTGTGACAAGCTTGAACCTAATGCAATTACTCTCACCATTTTGTTATCCTTTTCCTTTTTATACTTCTCAAACAACTTCTTCTCAAATGGTCTAAGTGACTGGGTCAGTTCCTGCTTCTGGATCACTTTTTTCATTTTTTTTCCTGGTACCTTTCTTGGCATTACTGATACATGGCATCTGCCATATATCCATAAATTATTACAGAAGTCGCACATCAATGACTTGTGAAATGTTTTCCCAGGTATGTGCACATCCTCAGTCCCTTGTAACAGTGATCTGTATTTTGTCCTGAAAACAAAATGACTATTATATGCGAGCAGTCACTTTTGTGGAGCTTGGGTTTCCACAGTCCAACTGAGGAAGGTTCAGCTCTTGGTTTAATGCCCCAAAAACTGAACCTGGTAGCTGCCACCATACTCCCATTTCTGCCAATTATTTCTCATATACCAGTTTACTATTACAAACCAAATGTCTTGTAAAATTACACCTGAAACACCTTGCAACCCAAAGTTTCTGATGTGAGCAGAAGAATCACCACCAAAGTAACCACTTCCATGTTAAAAAAAGATTCTTGAGTCTACGTCCAACTCACTGGACACAAATCTCTGATTCCATGGCTGACTCTGGCTCTGAATGTGTGTTTACATACCCACTCAATTTTCTTGGAGTTTTTATATTAAAAATCTGTTCAATCATATCCATGTCCTTGGACTTAATCTGTTGATTCTTCCAGGATACCTGCTCAGACGTATTGCATCAACCTTCCTAATTACTGTTTTAACGTACTACCAACAGTTTGCTCTCAGGAACTATACAGACAGTACATAACAGTAGCCAACCCTTCACATAACACATAAAATTCTATAACATAACCTCATCCAAATTCTTGCTACATATATCATTACCCAATATCTAACCCCATAATAGCCACTGTATTAACCCTTTAAACGCCCAGTTAAATCCCATCTGCCATTTGCTGGCATTATTAGGAGTTCACCATATTCTCCATGTTAGCAGAATAAGGGTTAAATTGCATTTCTTTAGTGCAAATACAACTAACTCAAGCAAAATTCTCCCTCCCCCTCACAAATTCAAAAGAGCTTACACACTTGATGTAAATAAAAAATAAAGCACCCATTCTGAATATTTTCACACATACAAACGCAGGGTACTTACAAAACATTACACAATAATGCACCAGCGAATATGGCGGCGGGTTAGGCGTAGCCATTATTGCAGTCGTTTCAAGACTTTCTCGGTTCACGGCGCCCTGACTGTCGCAGCAATTTTTTAACGGCGCCCCTAGGCCGATAGCAATACCTAACACTTCCGCTTATTACGTAGTTAGTCCATACAATTTAACGATTTGATCTAACACTTCAGCAGCCGTTTGACAGAATAATACAGACAAAAAATAAATCTGAAATATCCAGCAGCGAGCGGGGCGTACCGGCGCAGTTTGAGAATCGCCGCACTATAATGATAACGCTAGAGGCTGAATGATTTGGGGTTGGATTCCCGGCAGAGACAAAAGCTTTCTCTTCTCCAAAACGTCCAGCTTTGTCCGAGAGCCGCCTAGCCTCCGGCTACATGGGTATGAGCCCTTTCACAAGGGACAAAACGGCCGGTGGCGTGCAGTGAACCACTCGCCTACCTCTAGTGCCCATGTGAAACTTAGGGAGCTATACCTCTGCTTTCCCGATACACCTTCACGGTGTACAGTGACACAATGAACGACTTCTGACTACAAGTGTTGTTAACAGACCGTGCACTCTTACACTTACAAATAATGACACTGAAGAACAGAACTTCTTGCAACTAATTTTGACGCTTCCCACAGAAATCCTACCGTATTTTCATCCATGTTTTTTTGTGGACACCACGGATTATCTAGTTTCGAACTTTGTAAGTCAGTGATGCAAGCTGGTTGTGTGACTCTCCTGCCCTCTTTGAACCGCGACCCCATAACTAGCATGCCTGTGACTAGATTGTCTGTGACAACCACCAACATAGATCATCTGTGTTTCTCGTGATTAGTGGGTAACATTGCACCCTGTTTCAGCGTATGACGTACGAGAAATCAGTAACGCAAACTTTAAACGGTGGCGTCTCCTGCCCCCCGACACTTAGTAGTGAATTACGTTAATTGAAATGCGCTAGACGATGGGAAAGTCTATAACAACTTTAATTGTGGAATACACTCATCAGAAACTTATAACATAACATAGATCAGAAGTTGGCTATAGATTGTCAGGGGTGGATCACGAAACATGGGATTTCCTGAGTATCCTACGCTTTTTTCATGCACATTAATGATCTACCTGAAATATCAATTCACAGTCTGAACCTATACTCCTTATTGGATATTGGCATGTATTACCCAGAAAGTAACCACTTCGTTACTGATCGCACCGCCAAGTTAACATAAGGTTTAAAACAAATAACATTATATTAAATTTTGACAAAACATACATCATGAAATCTGTCTGTAGCAATAAAACACATTAATTTAAACATATCCTGTGGTAAACAAAAGCAGATACAACTAAATTCCTTGGCCTGCAATTTGATCGTAACGGTAACTGGAAAGAAAAAAACACTATTGAATAGATTATTTTCAATCTTAGTTAAGCACGTTGTGCCATGGAGCCAAGCACAACACTCATGACAGACTTTTGGTTTATTTTGCAAATTTATATTCCACTATGTCTAACAGAATTATCTTTTGGGGGAAATTTAAGAACAACAAAAAACTGTAAAGAAGCGTATATTTAATACAAACAGCTGTAATTTTTATATTTCTGCTTTATAATGTAGGCCAACATGGAAAAATTTGAAAATTGGAAATACACAGTATAAATACGAGATACACATGACCTCCATGTGCCAAGTAATAATGTTACTAGTTGCCACAGGAACCATGCTATGCAAAGCTCTCCCAGCTAACATTAAAATGTTCAACTTTGATATGAAAACATTCAAGCCAGCAGTCTGTCTACTCTGCAGAATATCTGTTCGACTGATAGCGTGTAAGTAGTGTTGACACAAATAGCTTTTCTCTTCTGTATATTCAATCGTAACAAGATGATGTTTACTCACGCGTTCGCTATTTGCCATCTCCAGCCAAAGCATTCCACTTCCAGCGCACTGGGATTTATGTTGCAGTCGTACGTGAAAACTCGACATTACCTTCGGCCTTCCACCCAACACACTACAACACACTGAGAATGTCATAAGATTCGTCATCCCCGTTGTGTTCAATAATCTAACGGAGTGTAGTGTTATAGTAGGACATACACTCCACTCTATCAGTCCACTGAGCATATCGTTGAGGTACATTAGACCAAAGTGTATAGGTATGTGTCACTTTCATTTTATGTCCGTGGGAATATGGCGTTTCTTCTGTAGAGAGGCGTGGTGGAAATACCGTCATTAAACAAATACGCTCTTGCTATCGTAGAGCGGATGTACTGTCAGTGGTGACCTTCTTTATGGATGTGAATTAAAGCAATTTGCTTAAATAAACTAATAGGTGAACTTCCGAAGAATTAAGCACTCTAACCTAAAATGCTTGTTGACACGATTGTGTTCGGGAAAACTACTGGGTGATGCTCTTGTAATCGTATGTATGTGTATATTTTGTGAGTTTGTACAACTGACGATTCCAGGTTAAAATGCGGTCGATTGTAGCTTCTTTGCGGAATCTGGTATTAAATCCGGAAGCCACAAATAGGTTACAATGGTGCCCGGTTGCAACGTGTAGAACATTTATTTACGTACAGCCGGAACATGCACCTGGCATATTGAACAGTAAGAAGAGTAAGTGCGTGTTAGATTCGGTGCGAAATGCCGTTTCTGATAATTCAAAACAATTGCTCTTCTTGGCAAATGAACATGATAAATGCATGAATGTGGAACAGAATGTAAAAGGCGATGCAGCTAGAAGCACATCGGTATTAGAGCCATGTACTGAAGATCTCTCTACAGTAGCACCATACTTGCAGCCCTCTTTTAATTTTGCTGCATATGTTAACAATTCTCCAACACTTCAAGAACTAGTGAAACTTGGTGTTGATTTACATAGCCTTGAAAGGAAGAAAGATGTTCCAGAATTTATCCTGCGGTTGGAGTTCAGTAGAGACATGAAAGAGCATATTAGGTAATTAATAAAAAAATCATGCTGTGAAGGAACTGATGTTCTTCTATTATTGTGGCATATGAAGTATATGCTTTTGTTTGATATGAAGCACATTGCTTCATATATAACTTGTCCTGACTTCAAGGTTTCTGAGTGACTGAATTTTGTATTAGTTGAATGCTTTTTCTTTTACACTGTGCAGGCACATGGCAGCATTGCCATGACCACATTTCAAAATATTATACATGTATGATACATAATTTAATGAAAGAAAAATGAAAATGAGAAACACATGCTTAACAAGAAACATTTAACTTGATTGGTCAGTAATTTTTCCCAAAGTTGGAAGAAAAGAAAAGTGAAGCTTTTCCAAAAAGATGTTGCACATTCACCTTTGAGCAACTTTTGCTCACTGTTGTCCAAATTAAGAGTTTACAGCCCCCTAGGTTCCTGGATTTAATTACCTACAGTTGCCTTCTCTGGAAATACGTACTTAAAAGACAAACTAGCTATGATGACAGTGCTGAAAAAATTAAAACACCTGATAGTGGCAGCTTTTGAAAACCTGCAACACCAAAGATGTTTAAATGCATTTGGGACAAGACTCCCTATCACTTTGATATCTAGTCTGTTACATGAGATGGTTGGGTATGTTATTGGTTTCATTAAGTTATAAATTATGCTTATGAAGATATAATACTTGCAAACACCAAACAAATTATGAACAGTGTGTGTAATAACATAGCACTTTTTCATAAACATCATGCTAAACTGTGTGCTATGCTTGGGTGACTCCACTCCACCACTGCTGTAAGCCATTTGTGTTAGGAGAGGTGGGCCATTTTTAACTCTGATGCTGGTACTGTATCTGTATGGTTGAACATATAGTCAACCATTTTCACATTGATGAGATGCGGGCCCTTGATGGAAGTCAGATCTTCACTTGTGAAGTCCGCTTTTTACAGGTTTTTACACGATTTGGGTGTTCCATCAGATGAACTGGGAACCTTCATAACTAGAAATCCATGGATATTTAAAGAAGATTTGGATGACCTTCAGGTTCGTGTTAATTACCTCCAGTCAAAGAAATTTTCAGCAGAAATGATAGCGAGGGTTGTAAGAAGAAATCCCAGGTGGCTGTCCTTCAGGTACAGTATAGATGTTTAAGCTGAGCTGTAGTGCTTCTGATGATGGTGTGTTACAATAAACATGACTTATTTTAGTCACTGTCCATAATCTTGGTTCCGCTAAAACAGTGTTTTGGAAGTGGGATGTTCCTGTTCATATTCATTTGGACCTGTTGCAAATAGCAGCAGGATTTTCAATCCCGTCGCATCATTTTGGGTCTTTCCGTAACACTGCGTATCAGAAACTAGATGCTTCTGTCAAATATTGAGGTTCTTGGTCACATGGAATGCTTAGAAAGTGGCAGGTTCAATTTTTGGCTACGGAAAAAAATTTAACCAGAGTATGCAATAAAGTGAAGTTAAGTGAACGAAGCAAAGTAAAGTGGAATGAGGCGAAGTGAAGTGCGCAGTATAGGGAATGGAGGGGGGGGGAGGGGTCTTTATGGAAAAGGTTTATAGGATTAGTAAGTGATGAGAAGTGAAGGACTGGGGCGAAAGCGTGTGAATTAATGATTGTAAAAAAAAAAAATTACAAGAAACTGAACGCAGTACTCTCTTGCTTGGGTGTTTTTACCTTTTGTACATGTTGTAAAATTCAAATTTGTCTCATGTGTATTGTTGCTAGTTTTAAGTTGTCTTGTGTGTATTGTTATCATCTTATGTGTATTTGTTGTACTGTGTGTGCATTGCTGGTTTTATTATTATTATTATTATATGTATATATATATATATATATATATTTTTTTTTTTTAAACTTTAGATGCTGGACTGCTGGCTAGAAGTCAGTATTCGGAAGGTCCTGCGACCAGCCATCTCGACACAGGTTTTTCTTGGTGTCCATGTCTATAAGCAAATGCTGGGATGGTTCCCAAGATTCCAAGTTGCCACTACATGCTTCCCATGTAGCCCTCCCGACTTAACTCTAGTAGTAACCAATTTCATGTTTTGTTTACATGTAAAATAACCACTGCCACCGGGTAACCAGACTGCAGTAAATATATATATATATATATATATATATACACACACAACACAAACACACATATATATGTATACTGTAACATCAGATATTGCCAGTGGGAGGTAAATCACCAAAAAAAAAATTATACAGGAACCACACAGCAGTGAGACTCACAGTTTACCTGTAGGTAGGACAAAAATCTGTAACAGCATGAGCAGTGTTCAAAATGGTCATGTTAAAAAATTTCATTCTTGTGACAATATACGTTTAAGGTTGCAATTTAAATTTTCCTCATAACTGTATTACACCACTGTTATAAATATGTTGCATGTGACTTTAACAGTAAGCAAAAATGGGATTGAGTCATGAAAACTAGTAGAAGCTACATTTTTCATCATTTCAGAATGAACTTTAGAATGACCACATGTAGTTATTCCTAAATTTGGGTTTCACTTGGGATTAGTAGCCCTAAACATACAATTCTGTATTAAACTGGTTACCGTATTAGATATACAGGGTATTTCACGACTTTAGGGCATAACTGCAGGAGGTGATTTCCTAGGTCTTTGTGATCAAAAAAGTTCATATAAACATGTGTCCGATTTTGGACGGTTACGGAGTTATGACCGT
>Ga0131853_10002515_pt1 | contig 32757 bp, 26 predicted proteins | sample TergutLab28metaG_FD_92764 | JGI IMG/M metagenome (GOLD analysis project Ga0131853, IMG submission 92764) | Labiotermes labralis P1 segment gut microbial communities from Petit-Saut dam, French Guiana - Lab288 P1 (version 2) (version 2) | ecosystem: Host-associated > Arthropoda: Insects >... | reverse complement strand
TTGGGCCCGTAGTGTCGTAGGCTATCCATAAATCCAAAATGAACCGTCCCAAGGTCTCCCTGCTGTCTTTGTCCAGCAAAGAGACGTACAGAGGGATAAGGCCGGCACCCTGGGGATCCTTGAGCTTCACCGCCAGGATTGCCCACCAGCGTAAGATGCTCGGATCAACTTGGCTCCCATCAGCAAAACGGCAGCCTGGCAGGGCTTCAAGTGGAACCCAATCCATAGCCGCCGGTATCTTAGCGCTCAATCCCTTGGTTGCGGCAGCTTGCAGTACCTCTGGGGTCAGGTAGGCCGAAATATCGTCACCCAATCGATGCAGGGCGTTAAGCATCGCAGCTTGTGCCTTCTCTTGCTTTTCTTTTGCCAGAGCTTTTTGCAAAGGTTCTATGCCGTCTGTGTTTGCAATGCGACCAATCCAGGCGGCGGCAGTTGCGCGGATTTCTGACTTTGAATCCGAGAGCGCCTGGGTGGCTATTGGCAAAACACTCTGCCGCGCCTCTAAGAGCTCTTGAGCCTGTTTACGGTTTGACTTGCGCTCAGACGTTGCCATTTGCGCGAGTAGCGGAATGTATTGAGTAGGAAGAACCGGATACATCTCAAGGATGGCTATGGCAACCCCAAGCTCGTCGGGGCCCCAGTAATAGTTTTGCTGCTTAGTTTTTTGCCTCAGCCCAAGCGCCTCATCAAGACGTACGGGGTGTTCAACAAAAAATGGCCAGATATGCTCTGGGTTGCGTCCAGCAAGCCCCTGCCATCTAAATGCCGATTGTGCTATCTGGTTGACGGCATCGCCCACCCCAAGCAGCTGGGCTGCTTGAAGCAAGCTGCGCAGATCGTAGTCTCTGCCGAGGATATTATCGAGGTAATAAAAATTCAACTCTTGTACACCAGACTTATTTCTATGGGATGTCAATTCAACAGCCACTCTGAGCGCGGGCAACAGAGGAAGTTTAGTGTTAGATAAGAGAAGATGATGAAGCGCTTTTACCGCTGCTGGCTTGGAGCGCGTGCCATTGAGCCAGTCTACTACTGCTCTATAGTCTGTACGGCTCAATTGGCTCACAGCCCTAAGGGAATTCTTTGCCCACTTGTCCTCGTTTTTTGCAAGACTAGCGGTCCACTTTGCTGCCACTTCTTCCAGCTGGGTTACGTAGGTTTCATCGAGCGGGGTGGTGTTTAGGGGCGGGGCAGGCAAGACACTCAACTCTGCCTGTGGCATTTCTGCCACTGCCTCACTTTGCCGGAGGGCAACACTAATCATCTCGTCACGTTTGCCGCCCTCGCCTCGGGCGAGAACCTCTTCTAAGAGAGTGCGTCCTTCTGACCCTAAGAGGCCAGCGTAACTGATTACGTTGTCGAGCCTGGAGGCACTCCCCTTTTCTAGAGCTGTTTTCAGCGCAAAATCTCGTTGCTCATTTCTCATAAGACCTATCAGCCCTATTGCCGCTTTTCGCACAGTCTTTGCTGAGTCGCAAGCCCAATCGCTAATCATGGGAGATAAAGGCGGGAGCAACTCAGGAAACAGGGTAAGCCACGTTGAAACCCCAACCTTGGTTGGGGCATCAGCTAAAGCCATGATCTCAGGAATAATTGAGCTCTCTCTGTTTATGAGGGCCACCAATGGCCTGGCATGAACCTCTTCGATTTTGGTAAAGACACGAATGGGCTTATCCCAATCGTAGTGTCTACCATTAAGGTTCAGTAAAAAAGCCTCGACGATTACGCGTGGCACATGGTTATTTTCTATCCCGGCAGCGACAAGAAGGGGGTGGAGAGAGGAGAGATTCCACACAGACCGATAGAGCGCGGAGTCTTCACAGGTAAGCTGGCGTCGTCCCTGTAATTCTACAAACCAAGGCGGTGCAGTGCTGACTTTTTGCTTCTTGTTGTCAGCAAAGACAGGCTTTAGCATAAACACCTGCCCCAGTCGCAGCCACTGTTCAAGCGTGAGCTTGCCAGGTTTATTTGCGAGTGGCTGAAGTGCTGCAAACCAATATCCCCATGTGTTTCCAGCAAAAAAGTTAAAATCGCCTTGCATCCCTGGACTCAAGTTCATTAATTCCATAGGATCCTTGCCATAAGCAACGTAGGTGGCCAGGATGTCAGCAAGAGCGCTGTTTTCCTTTCTCAGTTCCTTAAAGAATTGTGCGATTTCGGAAGGAACACTCTTTACGGAAACTGCCTTTTTAATCTTCTCAAACATAAAACCTCACCCTTACCTATTGAAAACCAGCACATCCTTTAGTTTTTATTTCTTCTTTATTTTGACCACGTCTTGCGTGCTAGATTCATTCAATGCCTAGATTCTTCGCTACGCTCAGAATGACAGGTGTTTATTAACTCTTCTCTCTTCTCTCTTCTCTCTTCTCTCTTAACTCTTAACTCTTAACTCTTAACTCTTAACTCTTACCGCTCCTGGGCGTAGGAGTTTTGGTTGTTTGTTCAGACAGCATATCACGGTTGAGGGCACGCCTCCTGAAAGGCCTCCTCCGTCCACGATAAGTGAGACGCGCTCGGCAAGCAGGGGGTCTAGCTCCGCAAAAGCTGTAGCCGGGGGTTTGCCGGAAATATTGGCGCTGCTGCAGGCCAGCGGGGCCTCGGCGGCCTCCATTAAGGCGAGTGCGATGTTGCAGGCCGGCATACGCAGGGCAACGCTGCCGTCTTCTCCGATGAATTGCGGCGGCATGGCCTTGCTGGCGCGCACCACCAGGGTTAATCCTCCCGGCCAGTGCTGGGCTGCCAGCTCCTTGGCGTAGGCGGGTAGCTCGGTGCTGTAGTGCTCCAGGTCGGCGAGACTTGCTACCAGTAGGGGGATGTTTTTCTCGCCTGGCCTTTCCTTGATTTTCTTGAGCTCCTCGGGGTCTGCCGTGGGGCTCGCTAACTGTGCGATGCCGTACACCGTGTCTGTTGGTATCACCACAATCTGGCCGAGGGTTAGCGCCTCAGCCGCTTGCTTGATGAGTTCTGGCTCAGGTGATACTGGGTTTATTCTGAGTGTTGGTGCGCTCATGCTGTCTCTCGTTTCTGTGGTACAGGAGGTGGTACAGGAGGGACGGGGTTAGTGTACCAATTTGGCCCAAGTGCCAAATTGGTACACTAACCCCGTCCCTCCTGTACCACTTGGGCCAAATTGGTACACTAACCCCGTCCCTCCTGTACCACTCTTCACTCTTCTCTCCTCCTTGAGGTTTTTATTGCGGTGAGGAAGCGGTTGCGCTCTGTTAGGTCCTTGTGAATCTGTACTTGGGAGTATGACAGTTCTTGCGTATAGGCTGCGGCTTCTTCGAGTGAATTCTCGTGGAGTTCAACAGCGAGGATACCGCCAGGTTTGAGTAGGACTTCTGCTTGCTTGGCGATGCGTCTGAAGACATCAAGCCCGTCGGTGCCGCCATCGAGCGCCAGTTTGCTTTCATACTGCAGGATCTCTATGGGCAGTTGTTCATACTCGGCGGTAGGAATGTAGGGCGGGTTGGATAGCACTAGGTCGAAGTAGCCATGATAGGCTTCATCGGCAACAAACGAGCTGGCCAGGTCATCCTTGCGTATATGCAAGCGACCGTCTTCATCGAGCTTAAGCTCTCTCGCGTTTTCGTTTGCGAGGGCAATTGCTGCCTCGTCGATGTCGGTTGCATAGACATGGCAGTTGGGCAGCTCTGCAAGCAGCGAAAGTGCAATCGCACCCGTGCCGGTGCCAATGTCGAGGAAGTATTCGGGATTGCGAGAGAGCGTTGTGCAGGAATTCTCTAAATAATGTGCAGAAATTGCGTTTGTGCGTGGCTCCGGGTGTCTTTTAGCCCCAAAATGACCTGAAATATCCCCTTTTTTGTCTTTCTCATGCCCAATTTGGTCTTTTTTGGCCTTAAAATCACGCACAAACGCAATTTCTGCACAAAAAAGCGTGTTTTTTGTGCACGCCTCCGCTGCGCCAGATCCTGAGCCAGCCCTGACCCCCTGTTCCACAGCCTCGTCCCTCTGTCCCAAAACGCACTCAACTAACTGTTCGGTTTCTGGGCGGGGGATGAGTACGGGAGGGCGTACTTTCAGCTCGATGTGTCGGAAGCCAACGCTGCCTATGATGTATTGCAGGGGCTCGCCTGTGAGTCTGCGTTGAATGGACTCTCTGAGAACGGCTCGTTCATCCTCGTCGAGGGGTTTGTCAAAGCTGGTGTAGAGCTCTATGCGAGAAAGGCCGGTGGCGTGTCCGGCGAGCATTTGTGCCGCCAGCCGCGGATTCTCTTCGCCTTCGCGAGTCAGGCGCTGCTCAATCCAATTAAGCGCTTCTAAGATTGTCCACTGGTCAGCCACTTTAGATGGCTTCTTCGAGTTTCTTGGCTCTGTCAGCGGTAATAAGTGCTGAGGTAATATCTTCCAGGCCAGCGCCGCCCTTACTGAGAAGGACACCGTTGTAAGTACTGTTGTAACCAATGCGGTGATCAGTGACCCTGTCTTGCTGGCTATTGTAGGTGCGAATCTTCTCTGAGCGGTCGCCCGAGCCTATCTGTGAGCGACGCTCGGCGCCGAGTGCGGCCTGCTGCTCGGAGAGCATCTTGTCGTAGAGGCGCGCGCGTAAAACCTGCATGGCAGCCTCGCGGTTTTGTATTTGCGACTTTTGGTCTTGGCTCTGCACCACCAGCCCCGTGGGGAGGTGGGTAATCCTCACCGCAGAGTCCGTGGTGTTGACGCTCTGGCCGCCTGGTCCGCTGGAGCGGTAGATGTCCACGCGGAGGTCGTTGGGGTTGATCTCAACTTCTACCTCGTCAGCCTCAGGCAGCACCGCTACCGTAGCCGTTGAGGTGTGAACGCGGCCCTGACTCTCGGTTTCAGGAACCCGCTGAATGCGGTGAACGCCGCTCTCATACTTCATGACTGAGTACACTTTGTTTCCCGTGACCTTGAATTCTATTTGCGAGAAACCCCCTGCTTCGGAGACGTTGGCATCCAGCTGCTCTACTTTCCAGCCCTTTGAGTCGGCAAACCGCGTGTACATCCGGTAGAGGTCACCGGCAAAGATGGCTGCCTCGTCGCCTCCGGCGCCGGCGCGAATCTCTACTATGATGTCTTTGTCGTCGTTGGGGTCACCGGGAATCAGCATGACCTTAATCTCCTGCTCAAGCCTGGCGAGCTCTTCGGTGTTCTCCTCAATCTCAAGTGCGGCCAAATCCTTGAAGGCTGCGTCGCTTTCTTCTTTCAGCAACTCCTTGGCGCTGGTGATGTTGTCTGTTGCGTTGATAAAGGCACGAGCAGCTTTAGCCAGCTCACCTTGCGAAGAATGTTCCTTGGCAAGGCGCGTGTATTCCTTTTGGTCGGCCAACACCTCCGGATCGCCCAGCTTGGCCTCCAGCTCTTGATAAGTTTCGATGATTTCTTTTAGTTTCTCGTACACTTTTCTTCCTTATGATCTCACGGTGCCGCCGGTGGCGCCTTCTAGTTTGCGAACAATCCTACTGTGCAGTTTTTCAACTTCTTCTGAAGTAAGCGTTCGATCGGGTGAGCGATACGTAAACGACAGGGCAACTGACTTTTTGCCCTCTCCCAGCTTGTTTGCATCGGCAAACACGTCAAAGATGTGCACTTCGCTGAGCAGGGCGCCGCCGCCTGAGCGCGCCACTCTGAGCAGTGTTTCTGCGGTAACATCCGCATCTACTACCAGAGCAAGATCCAGCTCCACAGCGGGATACACGGGCACCGGCACAAATTCTCGCGCCTCTTTTGCCGCGCCAAGCAGCGCCTTGACCTCAAGCTCAAAGGCAAACACTGGCGAGCCGGCCTCAAAGGCCTCGGCAGCGCGGGGGTGAATGGCGCCCATCCAGCCGATAACCGCAGATCCGCTGCGAATCAAGGCAGCCTGACCGTTTGCCAGCCAGGGCGCATCGGCTTCGTCTAGGGCAACAAAGCGCAGGTCAGCGATGCAGAGCTCGCGCGCGAGGCTCTCAATGACACCTTTGGCATCAAAGAAATCAAGCGTGCGCGCCGGCTCATTCCAGGCCTGACGGTTCCAGGAGCCGGCCAAAACGCCAGCCAACAGGGGCTTTTCCTTGGGCTGCTTGCGGCCCTCGCTGGTGGTGAAGACGGCGCCCAGCTCGTAAAGCTGCACGTTAGGCACGCCGTGGCTTTGGTTAAATGCTACCGAGCGCAAAAGCCCGGGGATGATAGTCATACGCATCTGCGACTGCTCAGTGTTGATGGGGTTGATGAGCTCAACTGCCTCTGCGCCCTCAGGAATCTGCATGCCCAAGAGCCTCATGTCTTCTGCGGAGGCAAAGGCGTAGGTCATCGTTTCATTGAGCCCGAGTGCTCTCAGCGTTGCGCCAATCTTGTCGGTGAGCACTTGCTCGCGGGTGCGCGAGCCTATACGCTCTGCGCCTCCCGGCAGTTTTGACTCAACCCTGTCCATGCCCCACAGGCGCAGAATCTCTTCGTAGAGATCAATCTCGCGCTCTAGGTCGGGGCGATAGGTGGGTGGATGAACTCTGAAGGACTCCATGTCTTCTTCTGCGGACTCCAAAGTACAGCCCAGGTGGCGCAGAATGTTCACTACGATAGATCGAGGGATATCCGCGCCAAGGATCTCGCGGAGCTTGGTCAGGTTCAAGGTAAGCGCCGGTAATTTCCGCGGCACCGGATAACAGTCCACCACGCCCTCGGCAACGGTGCCGCCGGCTATCTCTGCCATGAGTGCCGCGGCGCGCGCGCTGAATTCATCGCAGGTGGCATCGTCTACGCCTTTGTCAAACCTGCTTGAAGACTCCGAAAGGAGTTTGAGATTGCGGCTGGTGCGGCTGGTGTGCCCCTGGTTGAAGGAGGCAGACTCCAGGAGGATGTTAACCGTTTTGTCGGTGACCTCTGACTCCAGCCCGCCCATGACTCCCGCGAGAGCTATGGAGGCACCTGTCCCGCTGGCTGCGTTCCCGTCAACAATGACGGTGGCGTCTGTTGAAAGCGTGCGCTCCACCTCGTCTAAGGTGGTGAACTTCTCGCCCTGCCCCGCTGCTCTAACGATTATCGATGCCTTGCCCTCTGCATCTTTTGCGAGGGTGTCCAGGTCAAAGGCGTGCAGCGGCTGGCCCGTCTCAAACATGATGTAATTGGTGGCATCAACGATGTTGTTGATGGGGCGGGCACCGGCGGCGGTGATTCGCTCGGCGAGCCACTCGGGGCTCGGGCCAACGGTAATACCCTTGATGATGCGCGCCGTGTAGCGGGCGCAGCGGGTGCTTTCATCGATGCTCACACGCACAAAATCCTCCGCCTTGCCCTGGGTGGGCGGCTCGGGCATGGCGCGGCCCAGGTCATACGAAGTGGTGTAGATGGCAGCAACCTCTCGGGCTACTCCCAGCATGCTCATGCAGTCGGGGCGGTTGGTGGTGATTTCAAGGTCGAGTATTGTGTCGCCCGTGGCGGCGTAGTCTGAAAACGCGATACCTACCGGTGCATCTGCGGGGAGCACCATGATTCCTTCGTGGTCGGTGCCCAGACCCAGCTCGCGGTTTGAGCAGTTCATGCCCCTGCTTTCTACGCCGCGCAGTTTGGTTTTTTTGATCTTGATGCCTCCGGGCAGCTCGGCCCCCTCCAGGGCAACTACTACCTTGTCGCCTTGGGCAAAGTTTTGGGCTCCGCAGACAATCTGGAGAGGTTTGGGCTTGCCGTCCTCGCCCAGATTGTTCTCGCCCACGTCAACAGACGTGACCCAGAGCGAGTCGGCATTGGGGTGTTGCTCTTTCACGAGTATCTGGCCAACGAAGATATCCTCAAAGCGGGCTCCTGTGTAGTGCACTGAGTCCACCGCGGTTCCGGTGAGATCCAGCTTCTCTACAAAGGCGTCTAAATCCTTTGGCACCTCTACCATAGTCTGCAACCACTTTAAACTGACTTTCATATTGTTACTCCATTTAGCAATTTATTGAAACGGTAATGATACATAAGGGTAATAAGGGTTATCTAGGGTTAACGCAGCTAGAACTGACGCAAGAACCGCATGTCGCCCTCCAGCAGCATGCGTAGATCCGGTACATCATACTTAAGGCAGGCGATGCGCTCAACGCCCATGCCAAAGGCAAAGCCGCTGTACTCCTCCGGGTTGATGTCCACAAAGCCAAAGACATTGGGGTCAACCATGCCGCAGCCGAGGATCTCAAGCCATCCGGTGCCGCCGCAAAAACGACAGCCGCTGCCGCCACAGATGCCGCAGCTCACGTCCACTTCGGCGCTGGGTTCGGTAAAGGGAAAAAAGTGCGGACGGAACCTCGTTTTGCGCTCCGGCCCAAAGATCTCCTTGCAGAAGTATTCCAAGGTGCCCTTGAGGTGCGCAAAGCTGATGCCCTTGTCTACTACCAGGCCTTCAATCTGAGTGAACTGAGGCAGATGGGAGGGGTCGGCCGTATCTCTACGGTACACGCGTCCCGGCGCCAGTATGTAGATGGGCAGTTCGTCGTTTTCCATAACACGCACCTGTGCCGGCGAGGTCTGGGGGCGAAGCAACACTTCGCTCTCGCCAAACACCCTGCTCTCAGTGCCTGAGCGGTCGTGCACATAAAAGGTGTCTTGTTGGCTCCGTGAAGGATGATCTGCCGGAGCGTTGAGGGCGGTAAAGTTGTAGTACTCCGTCTCAACCTCAGGGCCTTCCACCACGCGGTAGCCTATGCCCCTGAACACCTCAACAATCTCACGCGTGAGACGGCTGATGAGATGCTCGGATCCAATGGGCTGGCTCCTGCCCGGCAGGGTCACGTCCACGGACTCTGCCTTGATTGCCGCGCTCTGCTCAAGTGCCTTGAGTTCACTTGCGCGCAGTTCCAATGCCTCTTCGAGCTGCACGCGGGCGGTGTTGACCGATGCCCCTAAGCTGGCACGCTCCTCTTGAGGAACGCTACCCATGCTTCTAAGCACCTGGGTGAGCGAGCCCTTCTTGCCCAAAACAGCAATACGCACCTGCTCCAGCTCCTTGCTGGAGCTAGCTGCGGCGATGCTTTGCAGTGCCGTCTCTTGCAGTGCTTCAATTTCTATCGTTTGCACGTCTATTACCTTTCAGCTTACACATAAAACAAACGGGGCTTCCCTTAGGAAACACCGTGTAGCAGTATACCACTGGGACAGAGGGACGGGGCTGACTCACTGGGGACGGGGAAACTGACTCACTCGGCAGGCTCAGCTGTTTGGGATTGGAACAGGGGGACGGGGTTAGTGTTCCAATTTGACCAAGGTCAAATTGGAACACTAACCCCGTCCCCCTGTTCCAATCTGGGACACCAGCCCCGTCCCCAGTGAGTCAGTGGGCTTCGGCCCAATTGGGGCCGCTGGAAACCTCAACCATCAAGGGAACCTTGAGGGTCACAACGTCTTGCATGGTGGCGGTAACCATAGATGAGAGTTTCTCCAGCTCGCTTGTGTCGCAGTTGAAGTCTAGCTCGTCGTGTACCTGTAGCACCATCTTGGAGCGGTAGCCCTCTTCTTCCAGTTTGAGGGCAATGCGGTTCATGGCCAGCTTGACGATGTCAGCAGCGGAGCCCTGCATGGGGTGATTCATGGCAGTGCGCTCGGCAAAATTGCGGCGGGCGGGGATTCTCGAGGCTATCTCGCGAATCTGGCGGCGGCGGCCAAAAATCGTCTCAACCCAGCCCTGGGTATGTGCCTGTGCCTTGAGGCTCTCGAGGTACTCGTGCACTTGAGGATAGGCCTCAAAGTAGCGCTTAATCATCTGGCCTGCCTCTGCAAAGCCGATTCCCAAACTTTGTGCGAGCCCAAAGGCCTGCTGCCCATACACAATGCCAAAGTTCACTGCCTTGGCTCTGCCGCGCATCTGCGGCGTTACATCTTCAGACTTAATCCCAAAGACGCGAGCGGCTGTTTCTCGGTGAAAATCCTCGCCGTGAACAAAGGCGGCGATGAGGTGCTCATCACCGGAGAGGTGCGCTAAAAGCCTCAGTTCAATCTGCGAATAATCGGCAGAGACAAAAACTGCCTGCTCCACGCCCAAGGCTTGGGGGTCAGCCACAAAGGCCGTGCGTATGTGCTTGCCAATGTCGGTGCGCACGGGAATGTTTTGGAGGTTGGGGTCAGAAGACGAGAGCCTTCCTGTTGCGGTTACCGTTTGATTGAAGCTGGTGTGGATGAGGCCGTCTTCTGCAACCAGCCTGGGCAGTGCCTCTATGTAAGTTGAGCGGAGCTTTGCCAGCTCACGGTAATCTAAAATGATGCCCGGTAGTGGAGAGTGCGACTTAAGATCTGCAAGCACGCTCGCATCAGTGGAGTAGCCGCTCTTGGTTTTTTTGCCCGTGGGCAGCTGCAGTTTTTCAAACAGTATCTCCCCTACCTGCTTGGGAGAATCAAGGTTGAATTCTGTGCCGGCCATCTCGAGCGCTTGTTTTTGTAGTTCCTCGATGCGTGCTGTGAGGGTCTTGCCCTGCTCAGCAAGGACCTTGGTGTCTACCAGCACCCCGCTGCGCTCCATCTGCACGAGCACGGAGGTGAGTGGCTGCTCAATCTGCTCGTAGCAATTGAGCGCCTCAGTGGCTGTCAATTCATCTTTGAGGTGAGGGGCAATTGCCCTCGCGGCGGCGGCAAGCGTGGCTGCGTAGCGCGAGCCTTTATCCTTGCTCTCTGCCTCTTCTTGCTGGAGCTTTTCGAGGTCAACCTCGGGAAAGAACCGCTCAACAAAGGCTGCCGGATCGTTCATGGGTCTGTCCGAATCAAGCAAATAGCTGGCCACACTCAGGTCAAAGGCTTTGCAGTTCAGAAGTTCCGCGCTGGTCAGGAGAGCATCTTCGCTGGTGTCAGGTGGCGCGAGTAAGGCCAGTAGTCCCTTGAGGTTGTAACACGCCAGGCTGTGCTTACTCAGCAGTAGCGACTTGAGAGCCCCAGGCACTTCTTCGCCTGAAACCACTATTGTGCTATTTTCTGTAGCAATATAGAGGGCCTTTTCTTGCTCCTCAACATCATCCAGCAGCAGACTTTGCTGCGCGCTCTTGGTTTTTGCCGAGGCGTTGGCGTCTGAGGCATTGAGATAGAGCCCCAGTTGTTCTGATTCGCCTAGTTTCTCTAAAGAGTGTGTCACCGGGAACGGAGAAAGTGGTACAGGAGGGACGGGGTTTGGTGGTACAGGGGGGACGGGGTTTGGTGTACCACTTTCTATGGAAAGTGGTACACCAAACCCCGTCCCCCCTGTACCACTTTCTCCCTGCACAACTACCAAAGGTGGTCTTGAGATGGTGGGCGCGGGAATGTCATCAGCATTCTTCCCTGTCAATCTCAGCAGCTTGCGCAGTTGGCTCATCATGCCCAGCTCCCCAAAGGCGCGCTTGACCTCGGTGCTGTCAAAGTTGGGGAACTCAACGGTATCAAAATCTATAGTGAGGGGCACATCGCGGATAATCGTGGCCACCTGTCTTGAGTCAAGAGCTTTCTGGGCTCCCTCGGCCACCTTCTCGGCCAGCTTGCCCTTGAGGTCACCTGCATGCGCAAGGACGTTCTCGAGACTTCCGTAATCCTGCAAAAGCTTGGTGGCGGTTTTAGGCCCCACGCCGGGGATACCGGGGATGTTATCCGAGCTGTCGCCCATCAGCCCCAGAAAATCCGGCACCTGCACGGGCTCCACGCCAAAGCGCTCATAGACCCCGGCGGGATCATAAATCGTGACCTCGCTCATACCGGTTCGATTGGTGACGATGACGGTTTTGTCCGAGGCAAGCTGCAGGGCGTCCTTGTCACCGGTAATCAGGAGGGTCTTGATGTTGCCCTGCTCCTCAGCCATGAGAGAGAGCGTGCCGAGGATGTCGTCTCCCTCAAAGTCCTGCACCCGCACAACCGGGATATTGAGCGACTTGAGCAGCTCTTCGATCATCGGAAACTGCGCCTTGAGCTCAGGATCGGTTGGCGGCCGCTGTGCCTTGTACTCCTGAATTGCCTCAAAGCGAGAGGCCGGAATGCCCGCGTCAAAGGCGGCGATGACCCCCGAGGGCTTAAAGTCGCCCACGAGTTTGAGCAGCATGGCAATAAACCCAAAGCAGGCATTGGTGGGACGCCCATCCGGTGCATTCATGGGGTGTTGCACCGCATGGAAGGCTCGATGCATTAATGAATTGCCGTCAATAACCGCAATGACTCGCTCGCTCATGAGATGTACCGCTTTCTTTTGTTACTGGCTCCCAAGGATTTTAGCAGAGTGCGCCACAGGGGTCGCTTCCCCTGACGCATTGAGTCACAATTCGCAGCCGAGCTGGTACGCCGTTTTGAGATGTTGTTCTTCCATCTGGACGCGCAGGGTGGCGTTATTACGCTCGGTGCCGCCGAGCAGAACGAACTCCTTGTGTAAGGCTCGGTCATAGATGCGATCGCCCAGCATGACGTTTTCCATGGCTTGTAGCCGCCCTTGCTCCTCCAGCGCTTCTTTGGTGTTTCCGGCACAGGCGATAACCAGAGCCTTGTCGAGAGTCTTCATCGGCTTGACTCTTGGGTTTTCAGGCGTGCCCTCCAAGTCACCCGCAACGCCATACGCAAACCCAAAGCTCCACACTCTGCTAAACCAACCTACCAGCTTGGCTGGTGCCTCCGTCCAAAACACCGGGTAGATAAATACCAGCGCGTCAGCGGCATTGATGAGCGCTTGTTCAGCAAGCACATCGGGCGCCAAGGGAGGCTCTGCGTTATAGAAAGCATCGCGCAGGTACTCCTCCTCGGTCATATCGGTTTTGAAGTTCTGCTTGTATAGTTCGCTTATCGTATGGGTCTTGCCTGAATTCTCAAGGCCCCTGATAAACGCATCGCGGATTTCAGCGGTGAGCGATTGCTCGCTTGGATGACAGTAAACTATGTGGACGTGCATGCTGCTCCTTATTGGAATTACTTATGGCTCATGATTATACCCACACTCAAGTAGAATAACGCCTATGAAAGACTTTGATGATTTTATTGATCTCGTGGTTGCTGAAGGCGCTAGGCTCTATCGCGACTTTGCCTGGCGGCGTACGAGTGACCCTTATGCTGTTTTGGTGTCTGAGGTCATGCTGCAGCAAACGCAGACCTCGCGGGTTGAGCGCTACTTTGAGGCTTGGATGGAGAAGTTTCCGGTGCTTGATGCGCTGGCGGCTGCTTCGGTGCACGATGTGCTGGAGGCCTGGCAGGGGCTTGGCTACAACAGGCGCGCCCTGGCGCTCAAGCGAGCCGTTGATGAGGTATGTGAGAAGCACGGCGGTATCCTGCCTGCGAACACACAGGAATTAACGGCTTTGCCTAGCATTGGAGCGGCAACGGCAGCGGGAGTGCTTTCTTTTGCGCACGACCAGTTTGCCGTCTATCTGGAAACAAACGTGAGAGCGGTTTTGCTGCATGAGTTCTATCCTGCAGAAGACGGTGTGAGCGACCGCGAACTCAAGGAGCTCCTCTCCCAAATCAATGAGCGCACTGAGGCACGCGAAATCAGCGCCAAAAGCTGGAACTACGCCCTGCTCGACTACGGCGCCCACCTCAAGAAAACCCATCCCAACCCCTCAAGGCGCAGCAAGCATCACACAAGGCAGTCTCCTTACGAAGGCTCAAGACGGCAAAAGCGGGCGCGTCTTCTTGAAGCAATCCTCGCAAGCCCCGGGCAAAGCACCGAGAACCTCGCCGAGCTTTACTCTTATGACCTGGACCTCACCAAAAGCATCCTCACCGACCTCGCCCAAGAAGGCTTCATCAACAAAAACGGCAAGTTGTGGACAGTTTGAGGTGTATAATGACTTCCTCAGGAGGTGTTGAAGTGAGTCTTGAGGTAGAAAAGATTTGGCAAAGAGGTGATGGTGAGATGCCTGCGCATGTTAAGCACGTTGTTGACGCTGCGCAGGATGAGTTGTTATTAAAGACTCTTCATCTTCCTTCCGAGGTAATCGACACGATACGATACAACGCTGATTCAAACTCGCAAACCGTGCATGATTATGTCTCAAGCATCGTAATTGAGCGCTTGCGAGCAGCCTCATAGCTTTAGGGGAGTATCATGAGAATAGAATCTAAAGATGCTGAGTTTGATGCCCTGCTTGCGTTAGCAAAGAGTCTTTGCGTGGCAGCGCGCACTGCGCCTAAGGCGTGTGGCGTTGACAACACTGACACGCTTATCCTGACCGAAGAAGAAAAGGCCGAGCTTGCCGCCATGCAACGCACAATCGGAGAAGAGCTGGGTGATAGAGGCAAGTTCTTCCTGCGCGATGCTGACAATGTGGATGCTGCTCAGGTGATAGTCCTGTTTGGCATTGCCAAAAAGACCCGCGGGCTCAACAATCTTTGCGGGCTTTGCGGTTTTGAGAACTGTTCTACCAGCGAGCAAGCCGGAGCAACCTGCCTGTACGCGGGGCTTGATCTGGGCATAGCACTCGGGAGCGCCGCCCTGAGAGCTGCCAACGAATGTGCAGACAACCGCATCTTCTTCACCGCCGGCATGGCAGCTAGGAAACTGGGTCTGCTTAAAGGTAGCGACATCATCATGGGCCTGCCACTTTACTCAGGCGGCAAAAATATTCTGTTTGACAGATCCTGAACTACTGCTTGATTACGCAGTAGTTGCCGTCTTCGTCTAGGTCGATTCTGATGCTATCGCCTTCGGTGATTTCGCCGCCAACCAGGGCGTTGGCCATAGTGTCAACAACGTTGCGTTGTACGAGGCGCTTGAGGGGGCGGGCGCCGTAGACCGGGTCAAAGCCGTCTATGGCGAGGCGCTCGGCTGCTGCGGGGCTGACTTCTAGCTCAATGCGCTTATCGGCAAGGCGCTTGCCCACTTCTTGCAGTTGCAGTGCCACGATGGCATCGATATTGGCAATGTCGAGGGTTTGGAAGATGATGACGTCATCTACGCGGTTGATGAATTCAGGGCGGAAGGTGGCGCGCAGGGCCTCGTCGATGGCGCGCTCGAGCTTGCGCTTGTTTTCGGTATCGTCATCTCCGAAGGGCACCTCGGCGGGTTTGGGTTTTTTGCCTCCTCTGAGCCTTGCGGCGTCTGAAGGATCCATCTGAGAAGTGATGGACTCCATCATGTCATCCACCATGCCTTCAAAGCCGCCGGTTGCGTCAAGAGAAGCAGCCAAATCGCCTTTGTCGGCCTGCGACGTGGGGCTCAGCTTACCCAAAGTAGAGGAGCCGCCGGAGCCCAGCAGATAAAAATCGCGGATGAACTGCGAGCCCACGTTGGAGGTCATGATGATGATGGCATTTTTGAAGCTCACCACCCTACCCTGCCCGTCAGTCAGGCGACCGTCGTCAAAGACCTGCAGCAAGATGTTATAGACATCGGGGTGTGCCTTTTCAATCTCGTCGAGCAAGATCACGCAGTACGGACGGCGACGCACGGCCTCGGTGAGCTGCCCGCCTTCGTCGTAGCCTACATAACCCGGAGGCGCGCCGATGAGCCGCTGTACGGAGAACTTCTCCATGTACTCGCTCATGTCTATGCGCACGAGGGCCTTTTCGTCATCAAAGAGAAACTGTGCCAGGCTCTTTGCCAGCTCGGTTTTGCCTACGCCGGTGGGCCCCAAGAAGAGAAAGGTACCAATGGGCTTGCTGGGATCGGACAAGCCAGCACGGCTTCGCCGAATGGCTCCCGCCACGGCCCCAACGGCCTCGTCTTGTCCCACAACGCGCTTGTGGAGCTCTTCTTCAAGGTTCACGAGCTTCTCGATTTCGCCCTGCATCATCTTGGTCACGGGAATGCCTGTCCAGCTGCTCACCACAATGGCAATCTCTTCTGCGGTGACCTCTTCTTTGAGCAGAGAGTCCTCGGCTTCACGCTTTTCCAGCTGCTCGGTAGCCACTACAAGCTTGCCTTCTAAATCGGGGATGAGCCCGTAGCGCAGCTCGCTTGCAGCCTGCAAATCGCCCTCGCGTGTGGAACGCTCGTAGTCAATCTGCGCCTGGTCAAGGTCGGCCTTGAGCTGCTGTACCAGGGTAATGGCATCTTTTTCGTTGGCCCAGACGGCCTTGACGCCGTCCAGTTGCTGCTGCACACTGGCCATGTCCTGGCGGAGAGCCTCAAGGCGTGCTGCCGAGGCATCATCGCTCTCTTTGAGAAGCGCCTGCTCCTCAATCTGCATTTGAATGAGATCGCGCTCGATGATGTCAATCTCTTCAGGCATGGAATCAATCTCAATGCGCAGGCGGCTTGCCGCCTCGTCCATGAGGTCAATGGCCTTGTCAGGCAAAAAGCGCTCGGAGATATAGCGGTTAGAAAGCTCAGCCGCAGCCACGATGGCACCGTCGGTGATGCGCACGCCGTGATGTATCTCATACTTTTCTTTGAGTCCGCGCAAAATGGAGATGGTATCCTCAACGCTGGGCTCAGTGACAAGAACCGGCTGAAAGCGGCGCTCCAAGGCGGCGTCCTTCTCGATATACTTGCGATACTCATCCAAGGTGGTGGCACCAATAGCATGCAGCTCGCCGCGCGAAAGCGCCGGCTTAAGCATGTTGCCTGCATCAAGGCTTCCCTCGCTGCCGGCACCGGCCCCTACAATGGTATGGAGCTCGTCGATAAAGAGGATGACCTGCCCTGCGGCCTGCTCTACCTCGCGCAGAACCGCCTTAAAGCGGTCTTCAAACTCGCCGCGGTATTTTGAGCCTGCCAGCATGGCGGCAATGTCCAAAACCACCACATCGCGGTCTTTGAGCGTGGTGGGCACGTCGCCGGCAACAATGCGCTGGGCGAGGCCTTCAACGATGGCCGTTTTGCCGGTACCCGGCTCGCCAATGAGCACCGGATTATTCTTGGTGCGGCGGCTCAGCACCTGTATGGTGCGGCGAATCTCTTCGCTGCGGCCTATGACCGGATCAAGCTTGCCGGCGCGGGCATCCTCGGTGAGGTTGCGCCCAAATTGCTCCAGGGCGTCCAGGGTGGGCTTGGATGATTGGTCGGTTACGCGGGTGCTTCCCCGCAGATCCTCATAGGCCTGCTCCACGCGCTCGCGGGTCACGCCTGCCACGGCAAGCGCCTTGCCAGCCTTGCCTTTGTCCTCGGCAAGCGCAATCAGGAGGTGCTCGGTGGTAACAAAGCTGTCCCCCATCTTTGCGGCAATCTTCTCGGCAGAGGTCATGATGGAGAGCATTGCCTGCGAAGGCATGGTCATCATTTGGTTTTGCACCTTGGGAGAGGAATCTATCTCAGAGGTGACCGTAGCGTTGAGTGCTGCCGGAGAAGCGCCCACGCGCTCAATAATGGCGTTAATGTTACTCTCGCCGGCACTCAGTAAGGCCCTAAGCAGATGCTCAGGCTCTATGAAGGCACTCTCGGCATCTGCTGCAACGCCCATTGATTCTTGGAATACTTCCTGGGTTGATACAGCCCATTTGTCAGGTCTCATTGTTTAACTCCTGATTCTCAGTTCGCCGGGGGAATAGCGCACCAGCGAGGTTACGCGGTGGCGTACTTCCAGCTCGTGCAGGCGCTTGGTGACGATGCGCATGCGGTGTTCCAGGCGCTCAACACGCTTTATTCGCTCTTCAAGGCGGTTTTCTAGGTCGATGATGCGAATCACACCGGCCAGATTAATACCTTCGTTGGTCAGCTGGCTGATGAGCTCGAGCTGCTCAATGTCTGCCTGCGAATACAGGCGGGTATTGCCGCCGGAGCGCTTGGGCGTCACCAGGCCTTTGCTTTCGTAGACGCGGAGCGTCTGTGGGTGCATGCCGGCAAGTTCTGCCGCCACACTAATCATGTACAAGGGGCGATGTCTGTCATCCATCACGCCCACCCCTTTCGAATATCTTCTGTGCCGGCTGCCGCAAAGGCAGCGAGCGCTTCTCTTTGTGCGTCATTAAGGTCCCTGGGAACAACAAGGGTGGCCTTAACCTTGAGGTCTCCGTGCCCAGAGCTCCCCTGCTTGCCTCCCACGCGCTTGGCACCTTTGCCCTTGATGAGAAAGACCTTGCCTTCTTGAGTGCCGGCCGGCACTCTGAGCTTGACCTGCGATCCATCGGGGGCGGGCACCACTATCGAAGCGCCAAGGGCTGCCTCGTCCAGGGTGAGAGGCAGGTCAATCAAAACATCGGCGCCGCTGCGCGCATAGAGCTGATGTGGCTTGATGGAGGTCACGATGAGCAGGTCACCGTTTTTGCCCCCATTGCTGCCGGCAGCGCCCTTGCCTTTGTAGCGCAACTTGCCGCCTTCAACAGCGCCTTCGGGCACCTTGACGTCGATGGTTTGGTTGCCGCCGTCACTGCTCTTCACCGTCACGCGCTTCTCGGTTCCCTTGAAGGCCTCTTCAAAAGTCACCTCAAGCGTTACTTGTATATCCTGGCCGTTGACCTTCTTCTGGCCAAATTCCCAGTCAGTGCCAAAGGCTCCCTCGCCAGCTGCCATGCGGCTGAACAGGTCTCCGATGGAGCTGAACCCGCCGCCGCCAAAGTCAACCGAGGAGTAGCCGCCCTGGCTGCCGCCGCCCCAGTTATAGGGCCCGCCGGCTGCCCTGGCTCCTCCGGCTGCCGCAAAGGCACCGTACCGGAGCATGGTGTCATACTCCTTGCGCTTCTCTTCATCAGAGAGGACCTCATAGGCCTCGCTGATCTCTTTGAAGATGGCTTCGTCGCCGCCGGCATCGGGGTGATGCTTGCGAGCAAGCTTTTTAAAGCTTTTCTTGATCTCGTCGGTGGTAGCCTTTTCGCCTACCCCCAGAACCTCATAATATGACTTATCAGTAGTCTGTACCATTAGCTACCACCCCCTCTCTACTTGTGGCTCACTACTACGGCTGCGGGGCGTAGTACCCGGCTGCCCATGAGGTAGCCTTTTTGGAACACCTCTACCACGGTTTCGTCAGGAACTTTCTTATCCTCAACCTTGGAGAGAGCGCAGTGCAGGTTGGCATCAAAGGGCTCGCCCTTTGGATTGATAACGCTCACTCCTTCGCTTTCTAAAACGCTCTGGAGTTTGCTCAGAACCTGAACTATGCCTTCTTTGAAAGACTCGTCCCCGGCGGAGTTACTGTGCTCCAAGGCACGCTCCATGTCGTCTAATACGGGAAGAATCTTCTCTACCAGGCGCTGAGTTGCGCGGCTGCGCTCATCGGCTCGCTCGGCCTCGGTGCGTCTGCGGTAATTGTCCCACTCAGCCTTGAGGCGCAAGTGGCGGTCGCGCAGTTCCTCAGCCTCAGCCAAGGCGCTGGCCAGTGCGCTCAGATGCTCGGTCTCTGCATCGATGTTGTCCTGAATCTCCTGCTCAGCTGCGGCAGAGCTTGACTCCACTGCAGCATCACGCGCCTCAGAATCTAACTTCTTCTTATGCTTCTTTGAGGTGGGTTCCCCGCCATGCGGGGAACCACTCTTGATATCCTTGTCCATAAGGCATCATCTCTACTTATCGTCGGTTGCTTCAGGCTCAACAACCTCGTACTCAGCATCAATGACGCCATCGCTGTTTACGCTTTCGCCGGCAGCGGCTGCGCCCTCGGAACCATCAGCCTGCGCGTCAGCGTAGACAATCTCGGCGAGCTTGTAGCCGGCTTGCTGCAGTACCTCGGTCTTGGCTCTGATTTCATCAACGTCGCTGCCTGCAATGGCAGTGTTGAGCTCTTCAATAGCAGCGGTTACCGCGCTCTTGGTGTCTTCGGGGACCTTGTCGCCCAGCTCGTCCACCGTCTTTTGTGTGGAATACACCAGCGAGTCGGCCGTATTGCGCACCTCAACCTCGCTCTTGCGGGCGGCGTCTTCTTCGGCATGGAGCTCTGCGTCTTTGACCATGCGGTTGACTTCGTCATCACTCAGCGCCGTGGAGCCCGAGATGGTGATCTTCTGCGTTTTGCCCGTGCCCTTGTCCTTGGCCGAAACATTCACAATGCCGTTGGCGTCGATATCAAAGGTCACCTCAATCTGCGGAATACCGCGCGGTGCCGGCGGAATGTCGCCCAGCTGAAACTTGCCCAGGGTCTTGTTACCCAAGGCCATCTCGCGCTCGCCTTGCAGCACGTGAATCTCAACGGAGGTCTGTCCGTCTGCAGCCGTGGAGTAAATCTCAGTCTTCTTGGTGGGAATGGTGGTGTTGCGCTCAATCATCTTGGTCATGACGCCGCCCATAGTCTCTACACCAAGGGAGAGCGGGGTCACGTCCAGGAGCAAAATGCCCTCAACGTCGCCGGCGAGCACGCCACCTTGTACGGCAGCACCGAGTGCCACCACTTCGTCAGGGTTGACTCCCATGTGGGGGTCTTTGCCGGTGAGACGCTTGACCAGCTCTTGCACTGCTGGCATGCGAGTGGAGCCACCCACGAGGATGACCTCGGCAACATCGCCCATAGCGATGCCGGCGTCCTTCATGGCGTTTTCAACCGGCTTTTTACAGCGCTGCAACAGGTCGCCCGTAATCTTCTCAAACTCGGCACGCGAGAGCGTGTAATCGAGGTGCTTGGGGCCGTTGGCATCTGCGGTAATAAAGGGGAGATTGATGTTGGTCTGTTGCGTGGAAGAAAGCTCCATCTTGGCCTTCTCGGCGGCTTCTTTCAGACGCTGCAGGGCCATTTTGTCTGCGCGCAGGTCTATCTGATTATCACTTTTGAACTTGTCAGCCAGCCAGTTGATAACCACGTGATCCCAGTCATCGCCACCCAGGTGATTATCACCGTTGGTGGAGAGCACCTCAAACACGCCGTCAGAAAGCTCCAGGATAGAAACATCAAAGGTTCCGCCGCCCAGATCAAAGATCAAGATCTTCTCATCCTTGCCGGCTTTGTCCAGGCCGTAGGCCAGAGCAGCTGCCGTGGGCTCGTTGACGATACGCAATACCTCAAGACCGGCAATCTTGCCGGCGTCCTTGGTGGCCTGCCTTTGGGAGTCATTAAAATACGCGGGCACCGTGATAACCGCCTGCGTGATAGTGCTGCCTGTGTGCTTTTCTGCATCGGCTTTGAGCTTTTGCAGTGTCATGGCACTTATCTCTTCCGGTGTGAACTTCTTACCTTCTATGTCAATCTCAACGCGTCCATCTTTGCCGCTGATTACCTTGTAAGAAACCGTTTCGCGCTCGCTTGCGGCCTCAGAGAATTTGCGACCAATAAAACGCTTGATGGAGGAGATGGTGTTCTCTGGGTTGGTTACTGCCTGATTCTTTGCGGCCTTGCCTACCACGCGCTCGCCATCTTTGCGAAAGCCCACAACACTGGGAGTAGTGCGGTCACCTTCCGAGTTAACGATTATGGTGGGCTCGCCGCCCTCCATAACCGCCATAGCTGAGTTGGTGGTACCAAGGTCGATTCCTAATATCTTTGCCATGCTAGTTCCTTTCACTTCTTTTACTCTGGAAACTCCGCCCCTGTAGTCCTTTTCCAATAATCAGGGAAGCTCGTTATTTCAAACAGCAACCAGAATATAATCTAAGTGCCTACGTGTCAAGTTATGTCACCGAGTTGTTATAAGTATTGGCACTAGAGGAACAAAGCTCTACTCGATACTGTTGATGTAGGCAATCATGTCTTTTTCCTGCTCAGGGTCTAAAAGGCTTTCCGGAGCCTCCTCCAGTATCTTAACAACTTTTTCATGCGCAACCGCTTCCACATCCCTGCTGCCATCGGCCTCCCACTCTTCGGTTGAACGCCAATCAGAAACCGTGGGAGCCCAATACTCACGAAAATATTCAAGCGTAGAGTCGTTTGTTAAAAAGTCCGAACCAGGAGCGGCGTTAAACAGGTCCTCCATGCCCATCTGCTCTTCATTGAAGGTCAGACCGTTGACCATATGGCGCACGCGGCTGACAAGCTCGTCGTCTAATACGGTTTTTTCCAACGAAACGGTCATGAGATTTGCCAACGTGCCCACGGTCTGACTGGTCAGATTAACGCCCGCAAGCGCGGAATACAAAAAGCTCTGCATAACTTCCATGCCGGCCTGATAGTCAATGGCCTTGGACGAGGTCACGCCGGTCTGGGCGCGCGCCGGAATCCTATAAAAGTGCTTGAACATCTGAATGCTCGAAGCCAACATGAGCGAGGTGTCGGGGCTGGCGCACTCCCATGAAGCGGTGCGCATATACCCATAGGTCAAAGAAGCAGACAAAACCACCGGCACGCCGGGCTTGATTAACTGGGCCAGCACCAAACCAGCCAGGTCTTCGGCTATGGTAAGAATAAGCGTGGACACCAAAAAAACCGGGCTCGTAATGCCGGACATTGGGGCAGACACAATACATATGGGCTGATTGCGCTCGGCGTAGACCTTGATGCCGTCACAGGCAAACTCGGAGTAAAGGTAGGGAGAATTGGGGCACACCACGTGCCAGGTAAAGTAATTGTTGGCAACCCAGTCCTTGCCAAAGCCAACCTCAAAAAGTTTGAATATCTCTTCTTTTTTTTCTATGGTATCAATTTCCATAGGCGAGAGAATCGGCTTGTCACTAGCCTTGAGCGACTCAAGCATGGTCCAGAGGTTTCTTTTCCGCGGGTCCAGATCATGGGGGCTTATGGGGGCGTATCCAGCAATGTCGATGTTTTTGCAGGCTTGGTAGACCTTTTGGATATCAGAAAAGTCCTTGAGTGTTGGCATGCGACGTTGGCCGTTGTAATCCTGGATGAACACCTCGCCGCCGGCCGGATGAATCAAAAGGCCTTCTCCAACAACTACTGAACGCGCTGGATTGGGCGCGGTAAGCGTAAAGGTTTTGGGAACCTGAGCAAGACTCTTATCCACCAGGTTCTTGGAGATAAATACCGTATTGCCCTCAACCTTACAGCCGTGTTTTTTGAAGATATCGACGCATTCGTCTGTCTCAAAAACGATTCCTTTTTTCTCGAGTAGTTCACAGGCCTTTTCGTGGACCGTTTGCATCTGGTCGTTGGTCAGTACTCGTAATTGTCCTGCTACATTCATACTAGTGACTCCTTTCAAAAAGCTTGCTAAAAACGCCGTGCAAGCTCTCGGATTTTCTTTCCATTTTCCAAAAGCCTCTACAGAAATCGGAAAATGCTGGCAACAGAAGAGATGCTCATAGTTGTCTGCATCCATATTAGCTGACACTGATCCCTGAGCCCAGCCGTACACATATATCGGGTCCTGAAGCCTGGCGCTCGTCCCTCAGTCTGATATGCTTGCTGAGGCAGCTTTCACCTACTCCAAAGGAGTCTTCATGAATGACTTTTCAACTTCTGCTGTTGCAGATGCCAAAGCCTCGTTGGTCTACAAAACCTCACTGCGTTTAGAGGCGGGCGAAACCCACGCAGGCAAGCTGAGCAAGCTGGTTGAAGCTGCCGGCATGAAGACGATAGACTTTGAGCGCAAGTTCACCGCTATCAAGATGCACTTTGGTGAGGCGGGCAATCTAGCGTATCTGCGGCCTAACTATGCCAAGGTTCTCGTTGATTTGGTGCGCGAGCAGGGAGGCTGGCCTTTTTTGACCGACTCCAACACGCTCTACCCCGGGCGGCGCAAGAATGCTCTAGAGCACCTCGACCTTGCCTACGAGCATGGCTTTTCTCCCTTCTCAACGGGCTGCCACATAATCATTGGTGATGGCCTTACGGGCTCTGACGAGATTCTGGTCCCCATTGAGGGCGGCATACTGCTAAAAGAGGCACGAGTGGGCCGCGCAGTCATGGATGCCGACATACTCATCACGCTGACCCACTTTAAAGGGCACATGGCAATGGGTTTTGGCGGAACGCTAAAGAATATCGGCATGGGCTGCTCTTCTAGGGCAGGAAAGTTGGAGATGCATTCGGCCTCGGGGCCAGTAGTCAAAGCAAAAAATTGCACCGGCTGCGCAAAGTGTTCGCGGTTTTGTGCGAGCGATGCCATCAGCTACCATAACAAAATAGCCCGTATTGACCCGGATCTCTGCACGGGATGTGGGCATTGCATTTCAGCCTGCGCCACCGATGCAATCAGCACCGCCTGGGACGGGCAAAACGACATCCTCGATGCCAAGGTGGCAGAATACACCAAGGCAATAGTCAGTGGTCGCCCCCATTTTCACGTGAGCCTGGTCATCGATGTAACGCCCGATTGTGACTGTTACGAGACCAACGATGTGCCGGTGGTTCCTGATGTGGGTATGTTTGCATCGTTTGATCCGGTTGCCCTTGATGTTGCCTGCGCAGACGCGGTCAACGCACAGCCTGTTATACCAGGAAGTGTTCTGGCAGAAAAGCTCGCTCAATCCGCAGCATCAACCGGAGATTCCTGCTGCGGAAGCACCCCCGCAGACTCACAGGCAGACTACTTTGCCGCAGTCTGGCCCAGAACCGATTGGCGCACCACCACTAACCACGCACAAAAGATTGGACTCGGATCCTGCAACTACCAACTCATTGAAGTGTAGGCATACAACCTAACGTCTGGTGGGGGCGTATTGACTCCTAAGCTTTAGCCTTTGGTCTTGGTCTTGGCTTAGCTTTTGGTTTTGCTATTGGTCTTGCTTCTTCTTTTGCTTCTGCTTTTACTTTTGGGTTTATCAGTGAATAGACCAAAACCGCAAGCAGGGCGCCGGCTAGTGGTGCAACGATGAAAACCCACAGCTCTGACAGCGCGTCGCCGCCAGCAAAAATGGCAGGACCTATGCTGCGCGCCGGGTTTACGGAGGTCCCGGTTAGCGGAATACCCACTATGTGCACAAAGGTCAAGGTCAAGCCAATGACGATTCCAGCAACGCCACCTTTGCTTGCGTCAGAGGTGACGCCCAAAACAACGAGGACGAATATAAAAGTCAGGACTACTTCAACAAACAAAGCGCCACCCACACTGCCGGCATAGGCAATGCTGTTTGAGCCCAATGCACTAGTCTGGTCAGATATCCCAAAGAGCAGCAGCAGGCTCAGCAATCCGGCTGCAGCAATGGCTCCAGCAGTTTGAGCAACTATATATCCAAAGAAATCCACAGTGCTTATCTTCTTGCGTAAAAGCATAGCGAGAGATACAGCAGGGTTGATATGACAACCAGATATGTTGCCAATAACATAGGCCATAGCAACGATAGCGAGACCAAAAGCGAGAGCCACAGCGAGATGCCCCCCGTCTATGCTGCATCCTAACACTACCGCGCTACCGCAACCCATGAAAACCAATACAAGGGTTCCAACAAACTCCGCACTATACTTTTTAAGCTTTTCCATTTTTTGCCACCTCTATTGTTCGATTCACCAGACTGCAAAACGCCGTTCTCAACGCCCACTCAACCTACTCACCGCAGATCTGATGCCTTGCTCCTGTTTCCAGATGCATTTTGTTGCCGTGTGTCCGCAGACAGGCAATAACAGCGGCAAAGAGCTCTCTACGGGGTGATACCACAGAACTTGCGGCGTATCTTCTTAAGTTTAACGCAACATTGAAATCTCTGTCATGGACACAGTTTGAGACCCCTGTGTAAGAGCAGGGAGAAAATTGGTGGGTAGCACACTCCGTGCTACCTGCGGCGCCCTCTTAATCTTTGGGGTCTACCCTGCTGAAAGGGCTTTGGCTTTTGCTTGACTGCTGCTCGTTCCTTTTGAGGGACGATGCGAGACTCTTTGTAGGAAAAGCCCTCTATGTCTTTGACAGGAATAACACTTTTCATCAGAAATTCAATGTCGCGAAACGCCGAGATCTCATCAGGGGAAACAAAGGTGGTTGCGTCACCCCTCTTGCCGGCGCGTCCTGTTCTTCCGATGCGGTGAATATAATCTTCTGGAGAGATGGGCGTGTCATAGTTGATGACGGAATCGATATTATCAACGTGAATGCCCCGCGCCATCACATCAGTAGTAACCAGTATATTGATGCGGCCGGTGGTAAAGTCTTTGAGTGCTCTCGTGCGTTGAGATTGATTGCGATCGCCATGAATTGCCTGGCACTTTATCTGGTTTCTCCCCAGGATCTTTGCCAGCACATCTGCTCGTCGCTTGGTGCGCGTGAATATCAGCGTTTTGCCGGCAGGGCTGCTGCCAAGAAGCGCAAGAAGTAACTCCGCTTTTTGGCTGTGCTCCACCGGCATGCAGGATTGATCTATCTGCCTAACGGTCTCACCCTTGCGAGCTATCTCAATTTTCACCGCATTTTGCATATGGACGCCAACCATTTTGTTGATCTCACTTCCGATGGTAGCGCTAAAGAGTAATTTTTGACAGCCGGGAGAGACCGTGCCGAGAATCTTCTTTATGGGAGGCCAAAAGCCCATGTCCAGCATGCGATCAGCTTCGTCAAGCACAAGAACCTGCACTTGAGACAAATCAATGTGTTGGTCATCGATAAGATCAAGCAGGCGCCCAGGCGTAGCAACCAAGATGTCTACTCCCCGCCTGAGTCTTTCGAGCTGTGGTTTATATTTGATGCCGCCAACAACCAAGCGTACTTTGTACTCATAGGGCTGCGCTGCTATGCTCACAACTTTTTCCACCTGAGCCGCAAGTTCGCGCGTGGGAGTAACGATCAACGCATGGGGAACAGCCTTCTTTCGTGAAGCGCGCGTAATACGCTGAATAAGCGGCAGCGCAAACGCCGCAGTTTTGCCTGTGCCTGTTTGAGCACAGGCAACAACATGCCTGCCCTCAAGTATGGGGGGTATCGCTTGCTCTTGTACAGGGGTTGGATTTTTGTAGTTGAGTCTGGATACAGCTTTCATTAGCTTAGGATCAAGTCCTAAGTCTTCAAATTTTTTCATAGAGAGGAGTCTAACACAGTTTTGCCTACTTGAATGGACACCGTTGGGTTACGGTGTGTTCTCAGGCAGAAGACACATGGAGTCACTGTTGAGTCACTGGGGACGAATTTAGCAAGATCAGGCTCTGGGTTTCATAGGAAACGACATTCCAATCCCGCTGCTCTGTTCTTCATGCAAGCCCGCTTCTTCGCGGTCAAATTCATTAAGTCGAGCTTCATATGTCCGGCATGGTGCTTCAACCTTTGCTTTGATCCAACCCCAGATTGGCATGATAAGCTCTGGTGTTGTATTGGCGATTTCTATGAGCTCGGTTGCCGCCCTTTTTCGAGTTTTGAAGCCGTGTGTATCATCTAAAGCGTAGATCAGGTCGCAAACATGCTTGTTGTTGGGGTCGTTTAAATAGGCATCCAGCACTCCCTCAAAAACAAGTTGGCTCTCCTCGGCCCTCTTTTCTTTCGCTTGGCGTTTCAACTCCTGCTGCCTGAGCTTGATACTGTTGCTAATATCCTTTGCGCGAGCAGTGTCCGGATAAGACTCATAATAGGTTTGAACTTCTCTCAAGACCGTCTTGTCTGCAATCTCTCTAATTGCAAAACGTCGAACAGCAAAGTCATATGAGATGTTCTTTGAGACCTCACCAAGAAACTGGTCAGACTGTCCCACAAAGGCTGTGCTAAGGAAATCTGAGTAGATTGCGTTATCTGTGACTGTTGCCAGCCTTGCCAGCAGATCTGATTGCTCGATTTGCGTCAGCTTCTCTCGCGCAGCAATCCGTGTTTTTTCAAGTGGTGCTTTGACGCTTGCATCGGCTAGTTTTGATTTGTCCTTTAGTTTCTGAACAGCTTCTAGCGCTTTCAATTCATCCTTATTCATCCATGCAGGTTTGAATAGCCCTATCACGATACCTCCTGTAAGACTTTGTTAAAGACAGAGTATAAATCACTGTAATACGCAACGGTCTGCATTTTGCAGACAACGCTGTAATGTCCATTCGCGATACCCGCACAATGACTCTATCCCCATTGACTCCCCCATCTCTTGTCCCACATGACAACACTTCTGCTACGCAGAGGGGTGTCAAAGTTATACGGCCCCTTTGACACCCGGCCACTATGACACTTTGACTCCCCCATTGACTCCTAATGCATGACCTACTTCTGCGAAGACCTCTGCGTAGCTGATGCCGCGCTTTTCTTCTAGTTCAATAAAGAACTCCGTTGGGCTTACGCAAGAAACAGTAGACTGCAAAAACCCGTCAATGTCCCTGGTGATGATGTAATCTGCCTTGATTTTCTTGGCGCAGGTATGTATGAGGCAGTCCTCATAGTCAAGCCATTTTTCATCGGCCGAGTCAAAAATATCATCCGAAGTTACTGAACAGATTTTAATTAGTTCTTTGTTAGCCAAAAACAGATCTTGCACAGATTTGCTTGCGTGGTCTTTGCGCAGTATATAAAACACATCGGTAAAGGAGTTAGCGGTTGCCCAGAGCTCCACATCACCAAAATTTACGGCTATCCTAAGCCTTACTGCGTCAAGATAGTACTCACGTCGCTCGCCAAAGTAGTCAATCAAGATATTGGTGTCCAGCAGGAGCCTCATATCTACACCTCGTATCTTTCTGCAAGGCGTAGAGACTTGATGTCTTTTGCTGACAAGCTTACATACTCCTCGGATACAGGCAGGCTTGTTTCCTTGAGACTCAGCAAGAATATACTTTTCTCGTCTGAGGAGGAAAACTTGCGAATTATCTTCTCTTCAGGGTTGAATTGATCTTGGCTGTTTGGCAATTCACCTGTCTTGATTACATATTCAAAAGCCGAATTAACCAGCTCAGTGACGGTTGAATCAATACGCTTGAGGACGGCATCCCCTAACTCTCTGATTTCTCTGGGCACTCTAGCTGTTACGATGCTATCAGAACTCCCCATTATTTCTCCTTTATCTTGACAACAGTGCCATACTGTAATACTGTTCTATGTATTACTGTATTATCTACTCTAAGCTCTCAAAAGTCAACCGTGGTCTTAGCTCTTGAGTCAATGGGGGCGTATGGGTCACTGTCTCACCCCCCCATCTCTTGTCCCACTTGACAATACTTCTGCTACGCAGTAGTATTCTGCTTGACGGAAGCATGAAAGGCTTATATGGAATTTAAAGACAAGGACATTGAGTTATTCTGGCATAATCCTGATAACAACACACCTTCAAGAGTTCCGGCAGATTTACGGAAGGCTCTGTACAGAAAGCTTCAACTGCTCGATGCAGCTACTGATATCAACGATTTAAGAGTTCCTCCGGGCAATCGCTTAGAGAAGCTTGAAGGCAATCGTAAAGGTTGCCACAGCATACGAGTTAACAAGCAGTGGCGGCTATGCTTTGTTTGGACTACGAACGGAGCAGAGAGGATTGAATTTGATGACTATCACTAATTCATATATCTCAACTCCCGGCGAGATTCTCAAAGAGGAGTTTTTGGAACCGTTAGGTATATCGCAGTATCGGCTGGCCAAGGCTATTGGCAAGCCCCAGTCTGCTATCTCCGAAATAGTTAACGGAAAGCGAATGATTAGCCCAGAGATGGCAATTCTCTTGGCAAGAGCCCTCGGAACAACACCTGATTTTTGGCTGAGACTAGAAGCAACTTACCAACTTAAAACCTTTGACAGAGACGGTCATCATATTGATGATATTCCCGTCCTTATTGAGGCGCTTGCCAGCTAGTCTACAGGGCTGAGAGGACAAGAGAACTGTCCCCTAGTCCTACTCTCCTGCTCTACTTGAAACAGACCATCTAATCTTCTGCTAAGACGATAATGCTGTCCCCAGGTTGAAAAACCAGTGGCTCTGCTTTGGGAGGATTGATTTGCACTCCGTAGTGTTTGTCTGCTTGATTTGAATATTTGCCCAGGCGGTATCCGATTGCTGTTTCTTCGCAGCGTCGCGCAGCCTCAAGAGTGGTGGCAAAGCTCACTTCTACACCCAGTTTGACGTAGTTTTCGGCAGGGCGCAGATATATCTCGCTGCCCTCTGCAGTAAACAACACGTCATAAAGCCTCTTAATCTGTTGGTCTTCAGAAACCTGGGCTAGCGCTAGGGCAACCAGTTGGTCGCTGACAATGAAGTCGTCTGCTTCGGTGATCTCTGCAAGTTCGCGGTTTGCGTCATCGAGCATCTCGCTCACAATAGCAAGCTGCACTCCCTGTTTCAGCTCTAAATCGCGCAGCATAAGCAGAATCACAAGGGTGCGGTCGTCTGCTTTTGCTGGCGGATAGGTATCTTTGTCAGGGATTACAATGATATGCTCCGTGCTGTCCAGACCAAGCTGTTCAAGCGTGCTGTGTTGTGTTGGATCGAGAGAAATCATCTCAATGGCTAGATTATTTAGCGAGGGCAAATCCGGAATCTTGACATCAGTCACCAGGCGAACGCTCGAGCCAGCTGCCACATAGTCGTTCAGCTCAGAGAGAATCCTGTTGAGCCCACGGTTTCCTCCAAGGATTGCCACATGCTCAGGGGTCAGAGGTGCTCGCTTTTGGATATTAATGCCTGTATCGTCAAATACTGCAGGATCTGCAATAGAAATTGTGCTGTCATCTTCTGCAATGACAATAAGATCCTCGCCTTCATTGATGACGGTTGTGGCGGGAGGATTAACGAGCACAACACCCTCAGAGACAATCCCAACCAAAGTGGATGTGGCAAAAGCCAGCTGTGCTTCAAAGAAGGTTTTACCAACTAACGACGGCTGGTTGGTAAAGTAGAACTCGTGTCCTTCAAACGCTAACAGCTCCCGGTACACAACAGAGAGCCCTGACTGCCTGCAGCTTTGAGCTATGATTCGATCGATAAAATCCTGCCCCGTGATCCAGTCGATAGTGTTTTGGCCCGCAAGCTGTGCAACACTGAGGTTTGCTTCATTCAGCAACTCGGCAACTATATTCTTGTTGCAAGCCAAGCATTCAGTTTGATTGGTGAGCGCCAGGGCAGACTTTATGACTTCGTTATCTGGTTCATCCACTTCACTTGGAGCCAACAAGATGATGCTTCGGGCAAATTGAGGGTTTCCTATCTCTATGTCGCGCGCAAGCTTTGGGTCGCCAGTTCTACAGACGAGTTTTGTGTTTCCTAGCTGAGGTACTGCTGCATGTATAGCTTCTTCCATCTCTACCTTATCTTGATTGGCCAAGATGACAATAGCAGTACGCCCACGCGATTCGTTGGCAACCGCAAGCTCTCTTACAATGGTGAATATCTTGTTGTTCCAACCAAGGATAAGTGTATGCTCGCGCTCAAGAACTTTTGAGCGCCCCAGGCGCAACTGGGCAACTTTGGCGTTAAAAGCACCCGCGATGATACCGATGAGGCTGGCAACAATTACCAAGCCACCTATCGTAGCCAGGAGCATCAGCAAGCGGAACCACCAGCCGTCGTCACCAGCCACACTGCTGGCATCAAGCGTGCGCATCAGGGTAATCCACAGATACTCCCAAGGTGTTTGTCCGGCATCCGGAGCCGCAGAGTTTGGATCGATTAACAACTTAACAAGCCACGCAATTCCACCAAGCACAACAACAAACAGTGCTGTGGTGATTGCCAGCAGGCCCATGATAGCGCCCGTGCCGCGCGACATCCAACCATCAAACCAATAGCTCCAACGAGCTCTCAGTGATACTTTTTCTCTCTGCATGATAGTCATCATTTCTTTTCTTAGGTGTTGAGCCAGATTAGTATAGCGAAACTCCAAGTCTTTAGCACAAAGTATTGAGACGATAGACGTATCGTCTCACACAACAAATAGCAGTTGGTCTGCTGAGAGCAGACAGAATAAAAGGGACGGAAAACAACAACGAACGGTGAGCTGCATGTGTTACTACAGAACAAAGCATGCCAACGACTTCAGGGTAGTCGTCGGCATGCCAGTCTTAACAGTTAAGACAGCTCAATGCAGCTACTCAGCGCTCTGAGCTTCCTTGATCTGCCTCTGCTGCTCAATATAGGTCAGCCAGCCATTGGGCAGGGGGGCATCAGAGTGACACTGGGTGCAGAATGAAACGCTCTGTCTGTGCACCTGGTGGCAGGTTGTGCAGTCCTGAGCTCCAATGTGGGAGTCGTGTACGTTACGCTCGTGATGCGCAGTTGACTTCTTCAAATCCTCAAGCGTGAGAATGCCCTCGTGACATCCACCGCTCAGGCAGGTCTCAACACCGCTCCTCTGGTGAGGGCCATTGGGCTCTCTAATCGTCATAACCAGCGGATTAAGCGGCTGAGGATAGCTGCTGGTAATCCAGGAAAGTCCCTCACTTATCTGAATATCCAGGCCATCGGTATGGCAAGAAACGCAGACGAGTGCCTCTTCGCTGTTACGATGAATGGTTATGCTCAAAGGATGCTCAATATCCGCTTGCAGGGCATTAACAGAGGTTCCGTCTTGCCAGCTGTGGACGTAGGGATCCATTGGAGTGTGGCAGATGGCATTGCAGAATTCTGGATTATCGTGCTGGGTGGCATACACAACACCAGCTCCGCCGAACAAGAGCACCAACACAATCACAACGACCAGAATGATTGACCGAGCTTTACCTTTCTTCTTGGGTTTTTCTGTTGCTTTGCTAGATTCTTTTGCTTCTTCGGGTGTTTCCTCAGGGGCATTTTCTACATTCTCAACTTCCTTGCTCATAGTCAACCTTTCGCGCAACGCCCAACAGAGTGATACTATAAAAACTCTAGCTTCTTTTGATCTTATGATTCGTCTTCGTCTTCGTCATCATCCCAGAAGGTCTTATCCGCAGGCAAATGCGAGTAGAGGTGCTTCACTTCATCCCATTTACCTGGATTTGATGGTGTATGCCCTCCCGTTATTGCATGGATTGCTGCATAGCGACCTGACGTCTGACAATTACCAATCGATACTGAAGTATGCATCTGCCAGTCAAGAGAACCCACCAGGCTACCACCACAACCGGTACCTGCTGCATAAAGACCTGTAATGGGATTGTTATCCACATCAAGTGCCTGATAATGATCGTTTACTTCCAAACCGCCGCTGAGGGCAATAATCTGTGGGTGGTTTCTAATGCCATAGAAAGGTGGTGAGTTAATTGGCTTTAAGTGTTCTGGCGACAAACCAAACTGTGGATCAAAACCTGCAGCACAGAATTCATTCCACTCTGCGATGCTTTTTTCAACAG
>Ga0131853_10002514_pt1 | contig 32760 bp, 23 predicted proteins | sample TergutLab28metaG_FD_92764 | JGI IMG/M metagenome (GOLD analysis project Ga0131853, IMG submission 92764) | Labiotermes labralis P1 segment gut microbial communities from Petit-Saut dam, French Guiana - Lab288 P1 (version 2) (version 2) | ecosystem: Host-associated > Arthropoda: Insects >... | reverse complement strand
CTGAATGCCAATGTCGAACCGCGTGTTACGGTTGTTGCTCCGCCCGCAGCCGATACGGTTACACCTGTTGGGACGATATCACTTACAGTTACTGTCATTGTATCGGTGATACTTGTATGACCAACCACCGTTGCCCTTACATTTATTTGCGCACCGGCATTTGCGGCTGTGGTAACTGTTAATACACCGGTGTTAGCGTCTATTGATGCGCCGTTAACCGCTGATACAAGACTCCATGTTACCGCCTGTGGCGCACCTTCAGGTGCTACTACCGCACTGAATGCCAATGTTCCGCCCCGCGTTACGGTTGTTGCTCCGCCAGCCGCGGATACGGTTACACCTGTCGGGTTTATTGTACCTGATGTTACTGTTACGATGCTTTGACCGAAAACATTTGTGCCGGTAGAGGCAGTTGCTCTTATTGTAATATCTGTTCCTACGGCTACTGACGAACCGACCGTTAACACACCCGTGGTGCTTATGGCCGCGCCGTTAACTGCCGGATTAATACTCCATGTTACGGTTTGCGGCGCGTTTACGGGGATTACCGACGCACTGAACGCCAATGTCCCGCCTTGCAATACGGTTTCCGCGTCGTCCGCCGCTGTTACGGTTACGCCTGTCGCGGTAATGCCGGACACGGTTACTTGCCTTGTACCAAAGACAGTATTATGACCGACCGCCGTTGCCCTTACGGTAATTTGTTGATTGACGGGTACGGACGAACCAACCGTCAATAAACCTGTGGAACTTATAGATACGCCGTTAACACTCGGATTAATAGTCCATGCTACGGCTTGGGACGCTGATGAGGGGGCTACTTGCGCGGTAAACTGCAATGTCCCGCCTTGCGGCACGGTTGTAGCCAGCGAATTTACGGTTACACTTACCGGGGTTGGATTAGGCGTTGCCGCAGCTATAATGGCAGCACGAAGTGTATCGAAGCGCCAAGAATTATTTGAAGGGTTAAATAGAGCGAAACGCTCGGAGTTTGCATCATCTAAGCGGTTATTATCCCACCAGAACGTAGGCCATCCTCTTTGCCTTGCCTGTGTTACATAATAAGTTGCGTGGGTTACTCTGGCAGAGGTATTATCTTTATTTTCCGTACCCCACTCTCCCAAAATAACGGGTACACCCAACTCATTCGCGCGTGCTTGAATATTCGCAAAATAGAAATCAATCCTTTCGGGGCCGGCGGCACTTGAACCTGATGTGCTCCAGTTTGTTGTACCCAGACCTATAACATTTCCTTGCGAGTCTCGTTGCCTGAAAGCAAAATCGTAAGGCGAATAAGTGTGAACGGACATAATAAGCCTGTTATTTGTTGCCGGTGAAGGGTCACTTGGCATGACGAAAGCACTTGCTGTCGGGGGCATGGTTCTGCCGTTGGCACCCGTTACGCTTGTTTCAATACCTCTCAACGCGGCATTTGTCGCACTTGCCGCGTGAGTCGGAACCATCAGTGACCTATATTCATTATTGCCCTTGGAATTCCGCACAGTGTTTACAAAAGTTTGGTTCAACCTGTTAATTGCAATACGTTCCGCAGGTGTACCGCCTCTCCATTCATCCGGCCTTGGATTTGCCTGTGTTCCAATAATCCTCGGCTCATTAAGCCCGGCAAAAATTAATCTGTAACCAAATTGGTTATTAAACGCGGCGCAGATTTGTGTCCACAAGTTTACTAAAATCTGCTCCGCAAGGTCAGTGTTTGCCGTTAAATTATCATATATAAAGTTTTCGTGATGAATGTTGAGTATGACATACATATCTTCGTCGTAAGCCCATCGGACAACGTCACGAACTCGGTTCATCCATGCGGGGGGAATAGTCCAAGTTGCGGCGGCTTGTGCGTTAGCCGGGCTTCCGGTTCCGATTGAAGTCCATGTTACCGGAATTCTTATGGCGTTAAACCCGCCAGCCTTGATGGCACGAATATTCGCTTGAGTCGTTGCTGGGTTTACCCACTGTGTTTCATGACCGCGTGCGTCAAACCTGTTACCCAAATTCCAGCCCGCACCTATTCCGCTTACCACTTGTGCGGCGGACATATGTCTGATTGGATTTGCAAGGAACTGGCAGGGAGTTGACGTACAGCCGCCCACGCAAACATTACCGCAGGCATTACAGCAATTGCCACTGTTACTGCACGTTGTACAATTAAGCCTGTAAACGCCGAAGGGTTGCGTAAGCGCGACACCGTGGCTGTTGATTCTTGAACCGTGTCCGGTTCTGCAAACCAGTACGGCGCGGACATAGTTGCCCCATACGTATCTACCGGTTTGAGCCAAGTTAAGCGAATTACCTGCTGCGTTAAACTCTTCCGCATGAATCACCACGCCGCCGCCCTGAGTCACATCCGCCGGGGTACCGGGGAAGCCTGCACGGAACGGGTTTCCTGTAATCCACAGGATTTCGTCGTAGTTAACACCTGTAATCGTAATGGTTTGACCCGTTACAGAAATATTTGTTATTGCCGGAGCCTGCCTGTTCATCAGAGGTTCATGCCATCCGCCCGCTGCGCCGGTGCCTTGACCCGCGTTTACACCAAGCCTGCGGTCAATGCGGCTTACCATGTAAAACGTACCGTCACGCATTGCCGTCCGGTGGTTTCCGTCTGTAAGCGACGGCATAAGCATTACGTTCCAGCCAAGCCCCGTGCCGTCCATGCTGTGGGAGTCGTCATTTGCGAAGCCCCAAACATTTCTTTCGCGCTGCGGCATTATTTCCATAAGAATGTTATCCCATAAAATTCTGTCTGAACGGGATTCGTGGTCGGGCCGGTTATAAATCTCCATCCCGATTGCACGGGAGAAGTTATTAAACCTTGTTACATATCTGTTTACTTCACGGGGCAGGTTTGAAGCGGCAATATTACCGGCGGCTCCGGAGTGTTCACACCTGTTGCCGGAGTTGGAATGCATACTGCATCTAGTGGCACGGCCGCAAGTATGTCTGCCTGGGTGCGCGAATACCGCCATACCGTTGGTGCTGTTTTGCACCTGTGTGAGAAGGTTGGTAATAACTACTTCGGTGTCTACACTGGAGGAAGCATTTGATGAGTTATGATTAAGCCAGTACGTGAGAACATGGTCTCTGATAGTCTGCTCGTTTGAGTTAGGCACGGAAATCATGCCCGCGTTGGTACCGGTCGGGGTGCCGGGCAATCCAAGTATTCCGCGCATTTGCGGGCGCATAAAACCAAGAGCGGAAAAGCGCGAACCTGTCGGCAAAGCCCGCCCCGAACCGACAGTCCAAGTTCCGGCGTTGATTAAATCCTGCTCTGCCGTTGTCATTAAGTTGCTGGCATGGTCCCACTGACGGGGTGTCCAATGGTTAACTGTGGGCTCAGGCGGGTGCGTTGTCCAGTCACCGTTTTCAATTACATTGTGGTCTGTTGAGGCAACTATGCTAAAACCTCTGTTATAGTGGTCTACCAGCATATCGCGATGCGATGCGGCACCGTCCGAACGAATTGTGTGCGTATGGTGCGCGGCGCGGAACTGGTGCCATGTATTCCAGTTTACAGTCGAATAGGGGCTTACAACTTCAAATACACCACCCATTGCCGGGTTTTGTACGCGAACTATATCTGCGCTTCTGTCCTCGCGGTACACGGTAATGTTATAAACACGGAAAAGGGCGGCAACATCTGCCGTACCCGCTTCTCCATGGGCAATAATACGTATATTTTGGTTTGAACTTTCTGCCAGTCCCGGAGATACGGTGTAAGTCATTGTAAACTCGCCGTGACCAATGGGAAGAGATTGCATATTACCGGTGACTGCTTCTTCTTGAAAGGCCATTCTAAGACCCGTGGTAGTTGTAACCAACCGTCCGTGAACGGTTATTGTGTCGCCCGCTTCAAGCGGAATACCCCTTAAAAGCAAACCGCGTGTTCTGTTTGCCTGCTGACGGTTTACCGTTAAATATCGCGTGATTCCAGCAGGGGGAGCAGGCGAGCCGCCTGTTGCTATACCAAGTACTACGTTTTCGGGCGTGCCTCCCGTATGTGATGAAATCAAATGTGTTGTGTTTGCGAATGTGCCTGTCGGCATTCCGGCAATATGCGCTTGAAGGTCAAAAATAGTGCCTATAGTCGGTAATCCCTCAACAACATTTAACACTACGCTTTGGAAGTTATTGAACTCATTACTAGTTCCGCCGCCCCTGTGGTTGGCCGCCAAAGTAAGTGCTTCGGGATTACCGGGGCTGGTAGGGTGATCCGGAGGATTGAGATTGGAATCCGTGGTAGTGGCAATATAAATCTTTGATGCAGTATCGGCACCGTTTGTAAGCATACTTGTCGGAATTGTTAATGTCGCAGAAGTTGCACCTGATAAACCGGACGTACGCACAATTCTGTTTGCAACCCCAAGATTAGCCGAAGACAAGAAAGTAATATTATTTACATTTTCAGCAACACTTCCATCCTCGTCACGTCCGGTCAAATCCGACCAAACCGCCAAACGCCGCGCACCAAAAGCAGGTGATACTCCTATAACTAAAGTTGCACTTGAAATATCGCCAAGCATATCCTTTTCTTCCGGTGTAAGGTTTAATTCCAGTATGTGGTTACCGGAAACGCGGGTTACATTAACATCGGCATCGACAGGATTAACTGTCCATGATATGCTTTCGGTTTCACTAAACGGCTCAACCATCATAGTATCAAATGCCGAAGGCGAAGCAACTAAAAACTCGGGCAAATCGTAAATTTCATCCTCACTTAATGTCGGAGGACAACTTAGCGCATAATCACTGTCTTGCGCCGTAACGGGAAGACTTCCCGCAATCATGATAAATGCCATTAAAAGACAAATTCGCCTCTTGATATAGGCTCCCATACACCCACTCCTCTTCCTTTTTTTACATAAAATATTAAACTTCTCCGCTATTGATAATAACACCCTGTTGTGAAATCCGTCAATCAATTTTTACATTTTTATAACATTTTAATGACGGTCGTTCCTCTCTATATATGGTTGTCGAAAAATTATATTTGGTTTAATAAAAATTGAGTTAATAAAAATTTTTTTGTGATGTAGGGGTTCTGAACCGGATAAATATCAAAGGGGACGGGAAAAATTGACAGTTTCCTCGTCCCCTGTATTTTAATTCTCTTTTCAAAAGCATTAATATTTATGCATTATTATTGAAGGCTGTATTTGTTTTCCGGCCAGCGCGCACGTTAAGGCTTCTTTTAATTGAGAAAGGTCGGCGGTCATGCTGGTTGGTTTTTTTATTGGGTTATCCTGCCCGAAGGGGACGAAGAAGATATTTTTCGTGTTGTAGAGTTTTGCTACGTTTATGCCATTCATGCCAAGCGCGTCGTTGGAGAACAGAGCAAGCAGAACAGGACTGCCGTTACGCAAAGTGGCTTTCGATGCAAGAAGCACCGCGCCGTCGGAGATTCCGTTTGCAAGCTTGGCGATTGTGTTGCCTGTGGCAGGCGCGATAATCATGATATCCATTGGATTGTCGGGGCCGAAGGTTTCCGCACCGTTTATTGTGCTTATTACTTCTCTGCCGCATATTTCTTGTACTTTATTTATGAAAGAATCTCTGTCGTGAAAACGCGAACTGTGCTTGAAAACATTTTCGGATACCACCGGAAAAATTTCCGTGCCTAAATCTTTCAACATAGCAAGCGGTTCAAAAATTTCTAAAACTGTGCAAAATGAACCGGTGATTCCAAAGCCGATTTTTTTACCTTTCAACTCCATTTTATTGCCCTCCCGATAAAATATAATTTATATATTCACCCAAAATCTCGCCGGCTGTTTTTGCTGCAAATTTTCCCGGAAGTCCGGGAAGAATTGCGGATTTTTCGTTAAGTTTTTTTGCGTATCCGATGTCAAAGCCGTAAGGGCTTGACGCAATGTCTATAAGAATCGCGCCGTTTGTTTTAGAAAGCATTTTGTTTGACAGAACCCGTTCGGGAACGGTGTTAATGATAATGTCAAAGGATGTTTTTTCAAAAATCCCGGGCAGGTAAAGCGGCGTAATACCGTCGGTGTATGCAGACGATTCCTTTTCTCTGTTTCGCACAAGAGAGTACACGTCTGCGCCCAGAGCCTTTAATCGTTTACATAAATCGCTTCCGCAAATTCCGTAGCCGACTACAAGCACACGGCTTCCCGCGATGGTTTCATTCCGGTTCGCAATAAGATATGTCAAAACGCCTTCGCTTGTTGGCACGGCGTTTTTTATCGCGACTCCGCGTTTTTCTATCATCGCGTGATATTCAAGCCCGTATTTTTCGCATTTGTACGCAAGCGCCATGTTCAAAACTCCCGAAAATATCGGCGTGCCTTTTTTCAACTCCGCAAAAAAGCTGTCGTCATATTTGGAAAGGTCAACCTCCCCCTTGAAAGGAAAAATGACAAAATTCAGATTTTTCGCCGCGTTAAAAGTATGTCCGCAATTTTTCAAGAAGTTTTCGCAATAGTCGTACCTTGCATCGTCCTTGATAATCATTCCGTTCATTCTGCTCTCCTTATAAACCATTATTCTTTATGATATGCAGACTGTCCTTTTGTGGTACAGGTACACACGAATTGAAGGTAGAATATATTATAAAAAAAGTCAGAGGAACAAAAACATGACAAAACATATGTTTGCGGGAGCAGTTACTCCCAAAGGGTTTGTAGATTTTTTCGACCATATAATGCCGACGGAGAAAGCTAAACTGCGATATTTTTTAAAAGGTTCGTCGGGTTCGGGAAAAAGCACATTTATAAAGAAAATTGCTGCGGCGTTTGAGACTTCCGGTACAGACACAGAAAAATTTCACTGCTCGAACGACGCTGAAAGCCTTGACGCATTAGCGATTCCGGAGCGCGGCATATGTATTACAGACGCAACTTTGCCGCATTCGCGCGACCCGGAAATTCCCGGAGCCATTGATAAACTCATAGATTTCGCGGAATTCATAGATGAAAAAAAAATCATTTGCCACGTAGACGAAATAAAATCTTTAATGCTTGCGAAAAAACTTCAAAACGAAAAAACCGTCGCATATATTGCGGCGGCAGGAAAAATTTTTACTGCGGAAAATAAAACTTCCGATAACTATGCATATGAGCAGATTGCGGAGTGGCTAAAAAAGTTTCGTACGCATGATAATTTTATCGGCTCGAACCGAAAATTATTTTTAAGTGCCGTAACCCCCGACGGTTATGTAAGCTTTGCCGAAGATTATTTCAAAGACTGCAAAGTTCACAATCTTTGCGAAGAATTCGGCACGGCGGCAAGCAGTTTTTTAATTGAATTAAAAAATCAGGCCAATGCCGCCGGAATCAGCACGGAAAGCTTTTACTGCCCCCTCGCACCCGAGCGTCTCGATTATTTATATTTGCCGCAAATGAAAATATCCTATGCCGCAACCGACGGCACTTTATATTCCGGAAAATTATTTAACGAAGTTCTCACCGCCGCCGTAGATTCCATGCAGTTATCAAAAACACATCATGTCAAGTTAGAAGAAATTTATGCAAGCACAATTAATTTTAAAAAAGTACGCAAGCTTACCCTTGCGACGCTTTCTGCCCTCCAATAATCTTTACACCATTCTTCCCATTTCGCAAATTTTTTGAAGGGTTTTGAGACAAAGCTCTTTTCCTTCGGGGGTTTCGGCATATTTATAACCCTCAACAGTCCTGTAGCCATACATTAGAAGGATGATTTCATAAACGCAGTTATCTTTAATATGGGATATATCTGCATATTCTGAAAATCCCTTGTAATACGCGGGGATGCAATTCTTGAAGTTTTCCAGCATGTGAATCACATCCGCATCATCCGCAATAAGGCTTGCGATATCCTCACCCAAATAACCCCAACCGGTGGTGTCCCAGTCAATGAGTGTGATTGTATCTGACCGTTCGGTTTTTGAACGGTCAGATACATCTGTTTCGGGGGAATAAAATATATTCGTCACCCAAAAATCCCGATGACACAATACTATCGGCAATTTTTCAATGCGTAGAAATATTTCATCTGCCTGCTCGTCGATTTTAATAAGCATTTCACATAATTCCCTCGGGAGTTCGCAATCGTTACTGCGAATGTAATCATACACCTCCGGCCACAACCTATAATTCATATAGAAATTTTTCAAGTAACCGGTATTACTTAAATTCGAAAGACTCTGCAATATGCTTGGTTGCTCGGCGTAAAGTTTGCCTTGAAACCGACCCAACTCCTTTGCCGCACGTTCATACATTGGAGGTGTCAGCTCAACGCCCGAAACCCCGTCTATATATTCCAACCAAAGTTTTGTTTCGTTTTCGTTTAACTCGTGATGATAACATTTCGGCCAGCGTAATGAATCCGAAAAAAGCATATCAAATTCCGACGCATACAGGTCATACTCCCTTCGCCATGATTCAGGGTCGCCATGACGTTCCCATTTTTTTGTAATTTTTAATACCAATTTATATGGTATTTTTTTATTATCCACAGTTTCGGCAGTACCTGAAATAAGACAAACCTCACCTATTGTTCCGCCTTGCAGTGTTTTGTTTTGTGAAGTAACGCTTGTTATGGTCGCACTCAACATTTTACTTAAAACAATTTTCAAGTCACTCATTTTTATCTCCTTTTTTTAAGATGCCTTGTGAATTGGGAAAGTTCCTTGCCGGATGCTCGCTTCTCGCGCATGAATGATGTTTTGTCGTCTATGAATTTTGTTTCCCGCTTTTGAGCAAGATAGCGTTTCCATTGCTCCATTGGTAAAGAACCGTCTTTAATGGCGGCTTTAACCGCACATCCTGGTTCAGTTTGGTGTTCGCAATTGGAGAAACGACAATGGACGAATAGTTCCTCTACGTCGGAGAAAACTGCACTGATGCCTTCTTCTGCGTCATAAAGCCCGAGTTCCCGCATACCTGGCGTGTCGATAATCATGGCTCCGCATGGCAGCATAAAAAGCTGGCGATGTGTAGTTGTATGACGGCCGCGACTGTCGTACTCACGAATACCTTTAACAGCCATAACCTCTTGTTCCATTAATGCATTTAAAAGGGATGATTTGCCAACGCCGGACATCCCCAAAAATACGATTGTTTTACCGGGCTGCAAATATTCGGATAATTCCGGCATTCCCTGCCCTGTATGACTTGAAACGGCATGAACAGGTACATCAGATGCAACCAATTGGACTTCCTTTACCCTCTGCTCGTAATCTTCAATTAAATCCGCCTTTGAAAGAATAATCACGGGCATTCCGCCGCTTCGTCTTGTTTGTGTAAGGTAACGTATAATACGGTTGACGCTAAAATCCAAGTTGAGCGACGACACGATAAATACATAATCGAAATTTACTGCCACAAGCTGTTCGTAGACTGTTTTAACGTGTCCCGCCTTGTGTCCTAAGAAGTCCGCCCGCGAAAACTTTGTGTTCCGCGGTAATAACTTTGAGATTAAGGAAGTTCCCGTATCATTGTATTGCAACAGCACAAAATCACCAACGCATGGTAAATCCTCACGTATTTGTGCGTTGTGAAAAAACGCACCTTTTAACGTGGCTGTAACTTCGCCACGTTCTGTAATGACGGTGTATCTTTCCCTTTGTAATTCAGTTATTCGTCCGGGGAGCAAGCCGTCAGGGAGCGGTTCTGTCACAATATAACCATAATCTTTTAAATTTATCATTCTGTTCTCCTTTTCTTCGTTGAAACAAAAAAAGATACGACCTTATATCGTATCACACAGTTAACAGTATTCACGAAAGGTTGCCGGTTTGCGGCACAGCAAAAAAATACGGTATACCAACCCGCTTCCTTTAAGTTTCCTTTGAGCTGCGCCAAGTATAAAGTTTTAGACTGCCATCACCATAATCATAACTAAACTCATACGAACAACTCCTTCCGAAAAATGAAATATATTTTAAACAATTATATGTTTCTTTATAGGCAGATGTCAACTTGAAGTTACAGCAAGGCTCATGATATACTTTGGGAAAAGGAGGAATCCCCATGAAAAACGCAACGGATTTAGCGGCAAAGTTAAAAGAAAAAAAAGGTTTCAGTTTAAAAATGTTAATCGGGCTTGACGGTTTTGTTGACGAAATAGTTCACCCGGTGGACAAGCGGCAGGATTTTAATAATTTCACACGAATAAAAACCATCGCGGAGTTTGGCGAAAGAATTTCCAAAGCGGCAGGGCTTAGTACAAACATAGAAATGGTTACGATGCAAACCAAACTTGGTGGTAACGGACCTATCCTTTCCAATGCTCTGTTGGAATATGGCGTAAAACTTACTTATGCAGGCGCACTTGGCGTGCCGGATGTTCACGCGGTTTTTAAGCCGATGGCGGAAAAAGCCGAGGCTGTATATAGTTTGTGTCGGCCGGGGCGCACAGACGCTTGTGAGTTTGAAGACGGCAAGATAATGATGGGAAAATACGCGTGTTTGGATGATTTGACGTGGGACGTTTGTAAAAACGGAATGGGTGGCGCAACGGGAATTGCAAAAATGATTGGCGAGTGCGACCTTTTCGGCATGGAAAACTGGACAATGATGCCGCACATGAGCGAAATATGGCAGGGCATGATAGATGAAGTTTTCCCGCTATTGAAATCCGACAGAGCAAAACCGTTTGCGTTCTTCGATTTGGCAGACCCGGAAAAACGCACAAAGGAAGATATCTGCCGCGCAATGGGGCTAATTGGTAAGTTTGAAGAAAAATTCCGCACAATTTTAGGTCTGAACGAAAAAGAAGTTTACGAAATAGCGGGTGTTTTGAACATTGCCGTTAATGATTCTTCGCCCGACAAATTAAAAGATACAGTTATGGCGGTTTATAACGCGCTGGGAATTTACTGCTTGATGGTTCACCCGGTGCGTAGTGCGTGTTGCTGCATAGATGGCGAATATTTCTGCACCGACGGCCCGTTTTGCGCAAAACCGAAACTGACCACCGGCGCGGGCGATAACTTAAACGCCGGGTTCTGTTTGGGGCAAACTCTCGGGCTTGACCCGCTTGCGTCGTTGACGCTTGGTGTTTCAACATCGGGATTCTATGTACGAAATGCAAAAAGTCCCACGTTTGAAGAAGTGATCCAATTCGCGGAGGATTGGGGTGGGGGAAAGGTGGAGTAACCTTCCCCCACCCCGGATATAAATACATCAAACATGGAGGTAATCAATTTGAGTGATTGTCTTTTTTGTAAAATTATTGCTGGGGAGATTCCTTCGTTTAAAGTATATGAAGACGAAAATTTTCTTGCGATTCTTGATAGATTTCCGGGTACAATAGGAACGGTTTTGGTTCTTACCAAGCGTCATGCGCAGGATATTTTCGGGTTGAATGAAGCTGAATCCTGCGGATTAATGCCGCTTGCGCAACAAATTGCGGAAAAAATCAAAAGCACGTTGAACCCGGCAGGTTTAAATATTTTGCAAAACAACGGCTCAGATGCCGGGCAGGAAATTTTTCATTATCATATGCACATTATTCCACGGTATAAAAATGATGAAATCAGATTCAGAAAACCGCCCACAGACCCGCCGATTGAAGACCTCGCGGAAATGGCGAGGCGGTTGACGTTGTGAAAAAGGAACTGCTTGCAGAGTTTTTAGGCTCTATGTTTTTGGTAATGGCAGCTGTTTCGCCTGTGATTCTTTTTGCGAATGTATTTGAAGCCCCCGAAAGCATTTCAGTTCTTGCAAACGCTATCGCCGTTGCATTTATTCTTTTCGTTTTGATAGAGATGTTCGGCTCTGTTTCGGGGGCGCATTTTAACCCTGTTGTCACCATGGTAATGTTTTTTGAGAAAAAAGTCGGTTTGATAAAAGCCGGCTTATTTGTATTGGTTCAGTTTGCGGGAGGAATTCTTGGTACTGTTTTTAGCCATCTTATGTTTTTAAACGAGGTCGGCGCACTGCTGTCCGTTTCCGAAAACGTGAGAAATGAATATGTTTTTTTCGGCGAAATTTTCGGTACTTTCATTCTTGTGATTGCAATTCTAATGCTTGTTAAAAACGGTTCAAATAAAATTTCAATTGCGGTGGGATTATTGGTTGGCGGTCAAATTATGGCTACATCTTCAACCATGTTTGCAAACCCGCAGGTCACTGCAGCGCGAATGCTTACAGCTACACCTGCGGGTATCAGACCGATTGACGGATTGGTTTTCATCGCCATGCAAGTCGCCGGGGCGTTATTGGCTTACGGGGTTTACCGATTAATACGAGAATAAGAAGCACATTAGGCTGAAGAGCATTACTCAAAATCCGATTCAGATATCATCCCTAAAAAAATACCCCGCATCTGAAACTCCGCCAAGTTCTTAGCTGTTTCAGTTGCGGGGTTCCCTCCCTCATCTATTGTATTTATACTCGAAAATATCTCCTTGTGCCGTACGATGTTGAAATTTACATATATAAATGTAGTCATCCAAGGTTTAACGTATTTATTTTCCCTTCAAAAAAAGTTATTATAAATAAAGATTGAGAGGGGTTTAACATGGTATACAAAATTGCTATTTGCGATGACTCCAATAATATCTGTTCGCAAGTTGAAGAATATGTGTTATCCGTGTGCGGCGGTTTAAGCATCAAGTGCGACATTGATGTATATTACGATGGCGCGGATTTATGCGCCGCGTTGGAAAACAACGCTATCTACGATTTGCTTTTTCTTGATATAGAAATGAAAAACATCGGCGGCATTCAAGCCGGAACAAAAATTCGCGACGAGTACGACAATGCGCTTATGCCAATAGTGTACATATCCGGTAAAACCGATTACGCACTTGAATTATTTAAAATTCACCCGTTGGATTTTTTGGTTAAACCTCTTGATGAAGAGAGAATTAAACGGGTTATAAATAAATTTTTAAAGATAACAAATTTTTGGTCGGACGTTTTCACATATGAAATAGGGCGTGATTCTTTCAAGGTGAAGCTTAAAGACATAATATATTTCGAGAGCGATAACCGAAAAATAATATTGCACCTTATAAATAAAGAAGAAGAATTTTACGGCACATTAGAAAAAATTTACACCGAGCGCTTGCAGAAGCACGAAAATTTCATGTTTATTCACAAGTCGTACATTATAAATTACGATTATGTGCAATTTTTTGAATACGAAAGATTATATATGACCAATAAAACAGAACTGCCTATAGCACAGTCCAAGCGCAAGGAAATAAGAACACAGAAGAGAATGCTTGATAAGAGGTGACGAATGGTTTTTATCGGCCTTATATTTATAAATATTTTTATTTTGCTTGCAGTTCATAAGTTCACAAAAATCTTTTTGGAAAAAAGAATTACGAATTTTACTATTTATGTATTGGCGTGTCTTTCTTTTTTAATTGCAATAAGTATTTCTATTTTATTTGTTAATATTCCAATAATAAATTTAATGCTTAATATAGCGGCAATATTTTTAATAACACTAAACTACGAAGCAGAATGGAAAAGAAAAATTTCTGCAGTATTGATTATTTATGTTTCCATGATTATTTCAGATGCGTTATTGTCCACCGCAACAAGAACCTCTTTGTTTTCCGCGGCACAGCAAACAGAATTTGTTTTTATGCACATCGTCGGCATGGGGCTTTTGATGTACTTATCCGCTATGCTTGCAAATCATTTTAAAAACCTGGGCACGATGGCGTTTCACCGGGATAATTCTTCCTCCGAAGCTTATTCTGAAAAATTGAAATCTAAGTTTATCAGCAAAGAACGTGAATATTTTTATAATCAATGCGAATTAATGCGTGAATCAGTAGACGAAATGAAATCATTTCACCACGATGTAATAAAACATTTATCTGCCGTAAGCGGATTTATCAAACGCGAACAGTACGAAGATTCGCTTGCTTATATCGAAAATTTAATCGGCAAAGTAGATGTGGTAGATTACAGCGACACGGGCAACACTGCTTTCGACAGCATTGTTAATTACAAACTGCGAAACGCAAAAGCAAGCGGTATCGAACTGGAAGTTGCGGTCAGCGTCCCGCCTAAGCTTCAAATTGATGTAAGCGATGTTGTTTCAATTGTTGGGAATTTATTAGACAACGCACTTGAAGCCGTTTGCGAAACACCTGAGAAAAAACTTACGCTGGATATACGATACAACAAGGGAGGAGTTCATGTTTATGTAAAAAACTCGCACAGTGGAAACATTGACCGTAGCGAAAACGGACAAATAAAAACAACAAAAAAAGGAAATGCACACGGCTACGGCCTTAAAAATGTGCGCAAATCCATTGAAAAATATAACGGCGATTTAGAAATAACCACAACCGAAACGGAGTTTACTGTTGAAGCGTTTTTGTATGTGTTACCGTTATCAGCTTAATAACGCAATGATTATCCAACAGAACTTAGGGCTTGTTCACTTTTCTTACTCCAGCACATTAACCAGTTATAACTTTTATCAAAGCGTGATAAAATCTATTTCTTCAAAATGCATAATGCCTCACCTTCGGTTAAATACCGCCACCTGCCCGGCTGTAAATCGCCAAGTTTTACATCTCCGATTGCTATGCGTTTCAGCGATATAACGGGATGACCGATTTCATCGCACATTTTTCGTACTTGACGATTGCGACCTTCGCTTATTGTTATGCGTACTTTTGTGTTCTCATTTTTACTACGTAAAATATCAATTTCGGCGGGCGCGGTTAAGCGGCCGTCTATTTTTATTCCTTCTCGGAATTTGCGCAATTCACTTTCCGTTGGCTCTCCGCGAATTGTAGCGATGTATACTTTTTTTATTTCGTGTTTTGGATGCGTTAAATTATTTGCCCAGTCGCCGTCGTTTGTTAAAAAAATCAAGCCGCTTGTTTCGTAATCCAACCGCCCCACGGGGAATAACCGCTTATTTGCGGGCGCGTAATCCATCACCGTTGGTCGTCCGAATTCGTCGGCTATGGTTGTCACCACGCCTTCGGGCTTGTGCAGCATTACATATGTTTTTTTTCGCGGCACACGCCCGATTGGAACTCCGTCAACAGCTATTTCGTCTTTGGTTTTGGCTTTTGTGCCAAGCTCCGTTATCGTAGCGCCGTTTACAGTAACGCGTCCCTCAACGATAAGCTCTTCCGCTTTTCGTCTCGAAGCAACACCCGCGTTCGCTAAAATTTTTTGCAATCGGATTTCCATATTAATTACACTCCAACATATCAACACGCACTTGATGCCGTCCGCCTTCAAAGCGGGCTTGCAAGAATTCATCAACAATCATTTTAGCAAGCTCCGCGCCCACAACACGCGCCCCGATACATAAAATTTGTGCGTCATTGTGTTCGCGGGACAAACGCGCTGTGTACGGCTCAGAACACACCACTGCGCGTACTCCGCGAATTTTGTTTGCGGCAATACACATTCCCGCGCCCGTTCCACATAATAAAACCGCGAAATCGTGTTCACCCGCCAATATTTTTTTCGCCGCCGCATGTGCGTATTCAGGGTAATCCGTTCCTTTTTCGCCTGTCGAGCCAATGTCGGTTACTTCCGCCGAAAATTTTTCTTCTATATGCGCCGTAAGAATTTTTTTCAATTCCAGCGCGTTGTGGTCGTTGCTTATTAAAATTTTCATCAAAATCACTCCCAGCAAATTATATCTTTTTTCGCGCGTTCATGATAGACTTTTTCTTAGAATATTTCTTAGAAAAATGAAAGCGCGTGATTAAATGCATTTACCAAAAATTCACCCAAGCATTCTGTGTGCAGACCACGGGAATTTGGGTCATGATATACGTCTCCTAACAGAAACCGGCGTTGATTATATGCACATGGATGTGATGGACGGCGATTTTGTGCCAAATTTTGGGCTTGGAGCAGAGATTTTCAATTGCGTGCGTCGTTATTCGGATGTTCCGCTGGATGTGCATTTGATGATTCGCAACCCTGCGCGGAAGATTAAATTTTTTCGTGAACTTGGTGCGGAAATAATAACGATTCACCCGGAGGCAGGTACCAATACCGCCGCAACGCTTGCGCAAATCCGCGAAACCGGCGCGAAACCGGGCATAGCGTTAAATCCCGAAACATCCGTTGAAAACGTCAAAAATCTTTTTCCGCTCTGCGACTACGTTCTTGCCATGACAGTAAATCCCGGCTTCGGCGGCCAAAAGTTTTTGGAATCCACCGTGCCAAAATTAAAAATGCTTGGCGAACTCTCAAAAAAATACGGCTTCACCCTATGTGTAGACGGCAATATAAACGCCGAACGTATCCGCCAGCTTCACCCGCTGGGAATAACAAATTTTGTAATAGGATCCGCCCTGTTCCGCGACGACCCTGTTGAAATGATTCGCAAAATTCGGGAAGAAAATGCGTGATGGAAAAATATCCGCCGATGGCATTCACTCCCACCACAGAGGAAACTGAGAGAATTGCAACGGAGTGCGTTCGCATTTGCGGAAAACGGGGGAGTATTTTGACTTTCCAACAAAGCAGCGGCAAACAAAAAATTTGCAGAAAGCAAAAATAAATAAATTTCAGGAGGTTTTGTAATGAACTACGGATTTTTTGATGACAACGCGCGTGAGTATGTTATTACGCGCCCGGACACGCCCTACCCGTGGATAAATTATCTTGGGTGTGACGATTTTTTTGGGCTTTTTTCCAATACATCGGGAGGTTATTGCTTTTATCGCGACGCGAAAATGCTGCGTCTGACGCGTTACAGATACAATAACGCACCGGCGGACATTGGCGGGCGGTATTTTTACCTGCGCGACAGCGGCGAAGTATGGACACCATCATGGATGCCGATGAAATCCAAGTTGGACAAATATGAGTGCCGTCACGGAATGGGTTATTCAAAAATTTCTTCCGCAAAGAACGGACTTGCGTACTCGCAAACGTCTTTTGTACCGCGCGGCGACACCTGCGAAATTCATAAAATCGAATTGAAGAACGAATCTGACAAGCCAAAAAATATTGACCTTTTCTCCTACGTGGAATTCTGTCTGTGGAACGCTCACGACGACATGACAAACTTCCAACGGAATTTCAGCATAGGCGAAGTAGAAATTCACGGTTCTCGAATTTATCACAAAACAGAATACCGCGAACGCCGCAATCATTACGCGGTATGGGCGGTGAATGTCCCTGTGGCGGGCTTCGACACCGACCGTCAAACTTTCCTTGGGCTATACAACGGTGCAAACGAACCCCAAACCGTTTTCATGGGCAAAGCGAATAATTCAGTCGCATCAGGATGGGCACCGGTTGGTTCGCATCATATAAAAATTGATTTGCAACCGGGTGAATCTAAAAATATGGTTTTTGTGCTGGGTTACTGTGAAAACCCCGAAGACGCAAAATGGGAAAAAATGCACGTAATCAACAAAGCCCCCGCAGACGCGCTTCTGGAAAAATACGCGACAGCCGAAGCCGCCGACAAAGCGTTAAACGAATTGCAAGCGTACTGGACGCAACTTCTATCGACCTTTACGGTAGACGCTGACGACAAAAAAATGGCGCGTATGGCGGGAGTATGGAACCAATATCAATGCATGGTTACGTTTAATATGTCGCGAAGCGCGAGTTATTTTGAATCGGGAATAGGGCGCGGAATGGGCTTCCGGGATTCCAACCAAGATTTACTCGGATTTGTTCATCTTGTGCCGGAACGCGCACGCGAACGCATCATGGACATCGCGGCAACGCAATTCCCGGACGGCAGCGCGTATCACCAGTATCAGCCACTAACAAAACGCGGCAATCACGAATTAGGCTCGGGCTTCAACGACGACCCGTTATGGCTGATTCTTGGAGTTGCGTCATATATTAAAGAAACGGGCGACTACTCAATTCTTGACGAAAAAGTTCCATTTGATAATGACGAATCGCTTGCGGATTCCATGTTTATTCATTTAAAACGCTCATTCGATTTCACCGTAAACAACAAAGGCCCGCACGGTTTGCCGTTAATCGGACGCGCAGACTGGAACGATTGCTTGAATTTGAATTGCTTCTCTAAAACACCGGGCGAATCATTTCAAACCACGGCGAACTTCGAGAGCGGCATAGCAGAATCCGTTTTGATTGCGTCGATTTTTGCTTTCGTCGCCCCTGACTATATTGAAATTTGCAAGCGCACAAACCGCGCCGAAGAAGCCATCTACGCCGAAGCAGAACTTACGAAAATGATAAAAACCGTAGAGGAACACGGCTGGGACGGCAATTGGTTCCTTCGCGCATACGACGCACACGGAAAGAAAATCGGAAGCAACGAATGCGAAGACGGAAAAATTTTCATAGAATCAAACGGATTTTCCGTAATGGCGGGTATCGGGCTTGAAAACGGCAACGCAGAAAAAGCCCTCGATTCAGTAAAAGAGTGGCTGGATTCCCCATACGGAATCGTCTTGCAACAACCCGCATACAAAGAGTATCACTTGGAACTCGGCGAAATTTCTTCCTACCCGCCGGGCTACAAAGAAAACGCGGGCATTTTCTGCCATAACAATCCGTGGGTGACAATTGCCGAAACCCGTCTGGGGCGCGGCACACGCGCATTTGAAACCTACAAAAAAATCTGCCCCGCCTACCGCGAGGACGACAGCGCACTCCGCCGCATGGAACCGTATGTATACTGCCAAATGATAGCCGGCAAAGACGCTGTAAACCACGGCGAAGGCAAAAACTCATGGCTTACCGGCACCGCCGCATGGACTTTCACAAGCATTTCCCAATATATCTTGGGAATTCGCGCAGAGTACGACGGTCTACGCATTGACCCATGCATTCCCGCCGACATGAAAGGCTTCAAAGTAACACGCAAATTCCGCGGCGCAACCTACGAAATAACTGTGGATAATTCCGCCGGTGTTGAGAAGGGCGTAAAATCCGCCACGATTGACGGAAAAGAAATCACCGGAAATATTTTGCCCGTCAGCACAGGAGTGCATAAAGTCAATGTGATAATGGGATGAGGATACAACTGATTGAAAAGCACTAGATTTAATACAGATTAGCAATTGGAGTGCATGGGATGTTGAAGGAATGGGTAGCCGGGATGATTTTGAATTGTTTATGAATTCATTGACTCCTATACTCCAGTTGACTTCAATTAGAGGAAAGAATGACCGTAACCGTTACCCATCCACTTCGTACAGAAGGTAAAATTCCTTAAATGCCGGCAATCAGACACACAAGCGAACGAATCAGCAATACACAAAAAAAGAGCAGGCATCTTTCGATACCCGGCTCTTTTCTTTTTATATAAAACTATTTTACATAAACAAATCCATCATCATCCAGGAATTGTTGGTGTTGCCGAAGTCGAAATTATTCGTTCTAACATTCACGGGCGGGGGAGCGTTTGCGTAATGCCTTGTGTTTGCCGCATTGGACGAAATACGCTCCATGCGGTTGATTAAGCCGCTCATTCTGTCGAAGCTGCCGTCTTCAATGGCGGCTTGCAAGCGAGTTTCGTTGATGGCAAGCTGCCCGTTACCCTGAACTTGAATGCCCACACGAGAAAGAGAAGGCGAAAAATTTGTATTCATGCTGATAAGGTCATTTAAAAATCTTGCGGAACCGCGTCCGTCATTGGGGTTTGTTCCCCTTATTGCGGAATTTACCGCATTAACAAGGTCACGGGCGGCAGTCATTGCTTGTTCCGACGAGCGTCCGAAGGTGATTTGGGCTTCACCTGCGCCTGTTAAAGTCACGTTAGCTCCGGCGGCAATATTTACTTCGTTCGACTGAGAGGTTCTTACTTCGCCGCCGTTAACTGTGTACATAGCATTTCGCGCTTCGCGGCTTTCGTCTGTTAAACCATTAACGCCCATCGCTTTCACAAGTCCGCTTCCGGCTGCGTCACGAATGGTGAATTCGGAATCAGTGCCTGTTCTTGCGGCGGCAACCGTTAAAGTGGTGGTGGTTGCGCCGTTTTCCGTTCCCGTTCGTACAGAAGCGGTAATGCCTATGTCTGCATCATTAATCGCGGCTGCCATTCGGCGTTGAATAGTTGCATTATTGTCGCTGTCCGACACATTTATATTAAAGGTGTGTGTAGTTCCGTTCGCCTCAATTTCAAAAGAATGAGTCCCGGCGGTAACATTTCTTGATGATGCCGTAAGTGCTTCGCCGACATTTGTTTGTGCCTGTGCAACCTGATGAACATTAATAGTCGTATCCTGCGGCGGCATAGATTTAATCGTTCGGCTATTATTCACAGCAACTGTGGCAACAGCGGCATCGGATGTGCGGCCTTGTATTTCACCGGTTTTTCCTGTTAACGTACCCAATGCCTTTGAAATGGCTTGACCTGCACCGCGGATTTCAGCGTTGGTTTGCGGCACATTTTGATTTGCGCCGGAGCGAGCCCCACCCTGCGGCCGCGAACTTCCGGGAAATCCAATCCCGTGGTATCCTTCCGCACGCAAATGATTAAGTGCCATGCTTCTAATTGTCATATGGACAACCCCCTTTATTTCAAATTTTCTAGTCCGTTTCTAATATATTACACTTTGTGGAATAAAACAACTACTTTATAACGCAATATCAACATTTAATCCAACCAGCCATCTTGCAAGCATGATAACGTCTGTAATATTTACCTCACCGTCGCCGTTTATGTCGGCGGAAAGCAAGCAAATTTCTACGGAAGATGGTTCTATTATCCACCGCGCAATACGTGATGCGTCGGCACTTGTAACGCGTCCGTCGCCGTTTGTATCGCCAAGAATGAAGTCATTGGGAGTTACGAGCCATCTTGCGTACAAGGTTGCTCCATTGCCAACCGGTGCATTAGCGTGAGAACGTACGCCACCCGTGGGTTCGCTTGTATCAAACCATCCCACAAATCTGTGACCGGTGCGGCTTACAAGAGGAAACTCGACAATACCGGAGGATGCTCCGGAAGGTAAAGGTATATTGGTAACGGTAATGTCAGTTCCGCGGATTGTCCCGCTGTTTGCGTTGAATGTGACGTAGTGACCACTGGGGGTTGGGGTTGGGGTTGGGGTTGGCGGAGTGGGAGTGGGTGTCGGCGTGGGAGTCGGTGTAGGAGTTGGAGTCGGTGTAGGAGTGGGCGTTGGCGTTGGGGTCGGTGTAGGAGTGGGCGTTGGTGTTGGTGTTGAACCCGGTGTTGGTGTTGGACCCGGCGTTGGGCTTACACCTGTCACGGTTACGGCGGCGTTCGCGCCTGTTCCCGCTGAACGTAATGTTAGGTCAACGTTTTGACCGTCAAAAAACTCGATATGCAAAGTCACGTCGCCTGTTGCTACAGAGGAATTGAAAAATCCGCCATCGCCGCCGCGTACATTGAAATGTGTAGCGGGATTATTAACACTATATGCGTGTCCCCTGTGTAAATACGTCCACCAACTATGATGGTCGCCGCCTACACGGTTTCCGTTTTGTGACGCGCTTACACGCCGAATAGCACTTCCGTTGTAACTCACCGGAATGGTGATTCCGTTTGCGCGGGTGCCTGTTGCGGTGGTGGTAAATTCAGGTATTGCGTGTTTTACAAGGTATTGGTGCCAGTCCGTGCCGCCGGAGAATTTCATTTCCAAAATTGCGAATGTGCCAAAGCCTATAAAATTATTAAAATGCGTATTTACAAAATCTTGGTGCAAAGTAACAACACCCGCATTGTACGTATAATGAACTCCTTGTGTTAAGCCATCAATTCCCACGAAAGTGTTACCGTTTAACGTAAGTGGAATTTGAATATCGGCTGTAACGGGCTGATTCAAATAAATCGTATCCAATCCGGTTGCATGGGAAGAACGCCCCTGCATAGACGCTTCAATCATTGCGCCGATACGCGGAACACGCCACGGAAATCCGGCAGCACGACGGTCAATGCCCGAACCGTTATCCCAAAACGTAAGGCTTGTTCCGGATTCCCGTGCCAAATGATGCATATATTCGTAATACTTTATTTCTTCGCCTGTCTGCAAATCGGTATGCTCGTTGTCGTAAGCAAGCAAGCCCCACTCTCCGACATTTACACCTATGCCTTCCGACAGAAAATATCGGTCGATGGTTTCAAAAAATCTATCGGCTGCCACTCGTGCGGAAGGGCTGCTTCCAATAGGCTCATCGAAGCTTGTAATACCCAAATTCGCGCTGAAAAGCCATTCGCTATAATAATGCACGGTCACGATTATATTTTCGTCATCCAAACTGCGCACAAAATCGCGAATGGGTCTGCTGTATCCGGTAGAGTACGATGTCCAAATGGTGGGTATTACGATGATTCTTTCTTCGTTACCCGGCGTTGCCCGAATAATGTCAAACGCGGCGCGGTTAAGCAATGCCAGCATTTCATTTTCCGGCGCGGTCGGGTTATTGCGTGTATTGGGATAAAAATGCGGCTCGTTCAAAGTCTCAAACATAACCCTGTCGTTAAAATTGGCAAAGGTTTGCGCAAGCTGTGTCCAGTGGTCGCGGAATCTTCGTACTTGCCACGCGTTGGGTTCGCCCCTCCAATTGCCCGCGCTTCTTCCAATCCACATCCACGAATCATGATGAATGTTTACCATTACATAAAGCCCTGCGTCGTGCGCCCATTGAACAACTTCAATGTAACGGTTCAGCCAGTCCGGGTGAATTACATATCGCAATTCGTTTGCGGGCGTACTTGCGCCGAGGTCTGTAAATCTGTTGCCCGTCCCAACTGTAAACGGAATCCGAATATGGGTAAACCCTCTATCTGCAATGGATTGTATAAATTCTTGTGTGACGCGCGGATTACCCCAGTCTGTTTCCCAATTCGCCAAGCTTGTGCCACCCGGCGCGTCCAATGTATTACCTAAATTCCAACCCATTCCCATGCTTTTAACGTAATCGCGGGAGCGTGATGTGGACATGATAGGCCCGGAACCTCCGCCGGTAGTGTAGAACCTAATCAATTCGGCGGCAGCATCGAATGCCAGCACCGCATTACCGTTCGCGCTTGACGCAATGACCGCGCCATTCGCTAATCCTGCCCATATATTCGGCAGGCCATTGGTGTTATCAGACCCTACGTTTAATACACGCGCAGGGTTAAAAAATAATTCAGTATCGCCATTTACGGTGATGCTTGCCAGTGTCATTGTTGCGGTGCTTCCCGCGATTACGTTCACAAAACCTAAATTGCGAAGACCCGCAGCTCCATTCAGGTTTGCCGTAACGGAACGCAACCCATTTCCCGCGGGAGTTATGGGAAGTTGTAGAGAAGTCCAGTCAGCATTATCGTCCAGCATTTCAAAAGTTAAGTTTGTTCCCCCTGCCAAGCCCGCAATATTAAAATCATAGCGGATAGATGTAATGTTTACAGGTGTTAGTTGTCCGCCGGGGGTTGGTGTTGGTGTTGGTGTTGGTGTTGGTGTTGGTGTTGGTGTTGGTGTTGGTGTTGGCGTTGGAGTCGGTGTCAACGTAGGAGTGGGAGTAGGCGTTGTAGTTGGTGTGGGTGTTGGAGTAGGAGTTGGTGTAGAAGTAGGCGTAGGCGTAGGCGTTGGGCCGGTTCCTCCGGGGACAACGGTAATTCTTATGCCGGTTATTACAAGGTTTGTGGGGTTTGTTGAAGAGGCGGGAGTCGCACCCAAAGTGATATCGCCTGTTCTTGGGGCTGTTGTTGCGAATTGTAACTGCTCACGAGTCAAATCAAGGGTGTGCGTGAACGGACGACTGGAACCTGAGCCTGTTGTCGCGGAAGTCCATACATCTTGACCCGATACATAAGTGTGAGGGGAAGGAGACTCTATGCGAATTTGCGAAGAACCCGCAACATTCAAAGTTCCCGTATATTCAATTCTTATATTGTTATTTCCGCTCGGTAACGCGGCAAGCAATGCGGAAGCCCTAATCCTCATTCCCTGCGAAGACCCGGTTCTGCCGGCAATATTCAGTTCACGCGGCGGCCCTTCAACTCTGGTTGTTGTACCGGCGTTATTCGTTCCGCGCATTATCGTGTGCGCGGTCGCTGACAGAATACTGCTCCAGTTTGTATCAGTTTGCATATCGTAGATGGGTGGAACCGGTGTTGGTGATGGTGTCGGCGTTGGGGGCCCCGGTGTCGGTGTCGGCCCCATAGCCAGCGTCGGGAAAACTAACTGCGGGTGAGCATTGCGTATGCTCCGTGTGGCATTTCCGATTGTACTCATGCCGATATGTGGATACGCACCACAACTGTAATTGGAAGTCCACGCCATAACGCCTTGCCAGCCGTTGTTAAAAGCACCTGTATAGTCTTGGGTAATTGTACGGTCTCGTGTACCGCCGCCGTAAACTTCACCGATTAAAGCAGGCCTTGACGGACATAATCCCCAGCCGGTGCGCGGTGTTGCATGAGGGTTTCCGTAAGGTGACATGGTAAACGGATTGAAAAACCATTGTTCCATCCAGTCGTAATAATGCGGTGACCAAAAATCAAGAACGGCATATGAGTTATTGAACTGTGCGCGCATACGCGTGTCAGAAACCATATTGCCGTCGTGGTGGTCGGAATTATATTTTGAAAAAGCGAAGCCAACCGTTACAAGAACATCGCTGGTACTGCGAATTTCCGCGGCGTTCCGCGCAAAGAAATTTGTCAAGTGATTCCAGTTGAACCGTGCAGAGCCGGAAACGTTGTTCCCGTTAATGTCTTCTTCATGAACCCAGTCGGGCTCGTTCATTAAGTCGATGCTCCACAAAAAGGGGTTGTCTCCGAAACGAGTTATAAACCCTCTTGTGTAGTGTTCAACAAAAGAGTTTATCGTCGCGGTAGATTGCAGCATTAGCCGCCAGCGTTGCGCTTGCGCTAAAGGATGGTCACCCGCGTTTACCCTGAAATGGTCGAAAGAAGTTATCGTCGCCATGATGTAAATTTCGTGTTGTTCCGCAAGCTCGAATAATACAGCCAAGTCATTCCAGTGACGCTGCGTAACACCTGTTACCATGCCTTGCTCGTTAATCTGAACGGCAGGCTGAAGCGCGCCGCCCACACGCTGCCCGTTATTACAGTTTACCCATATGCGCGTTGCGTTTACGCCTTCTTGTTTTAATTGCGCAAAATGGGTATCCCACTGGGCACGTTGGAAATTCCCTCCGAAATCATTCCAGTTGAACCACGGCGTATTAACACCGTTAATCCAAATGCGCTGGTCATTCCCAACCATGAAATGCTGCCCCGAAACGTAAATTCGGCGCGGGTCACGCGTTGATGCAGTTGTAGTTACGGTAAACACCGGTAAAAGCGGCATCAACAATAAAAACGTAAGTGCAAATGCAATGAAATTTTTCTTCATGAAAATTCCCCCATTTCTCTTTTGTGTAGTGTAACACTTTAATCGTTTTGTTTCAAAAGCTTTTTTAAAATATTGCCAACAAATCGCGGCAATTTTATTATACGAATTTTCATTTTCAAATCACCTCGCGAATACATGCCAAAATCCTAAAATAATTAATGCCGCCGCAAGCAAAAATCCCCAGCCCGGCATCATATACTGAATTACCATTCCAACGCCCACGAAGAAAAAAATCATTCCCATCAATCTTTTTTTTCTTAACATGTAAAACACCCCCGTGGTTTTATACTTGTATACTATGTAAAAAAAGCCTTTTATTGCCTGTCCTGTTATGTTAAACTATTATTTGAAAAAAAATTCTAAGAGAGTAGGCGATTCCAATGGTAAAAGTAGGTATCAACGGTTTTGGGCGAATCGGACGTTTGGCATTTCGTTACGCCAGTTCATTGAGCGATGTTCAAGTGGTTGCAATTAACGATCCTTTCATCGACCTTGATTACATGGTGTATATGCTTAAGTACGACTCTACGCACGGAAAATTTCCGGGCGAAGTTAAAGCGGAAAACGGCAAGCTTGTTGTAAACGGAAAAGCGATTACGCTTTACGCCGAAAGAAATCCCGCCGACATCGGCTGGGCAAAAGACGGTGTTGAATATGTAGCGGAATGTACCGGAATTTTCCTAACGCAAGATTCCGCGAAAGCGTATCTTGACGCGGGCGTTAAAAAAGTAATTCTATCCGCCCCCGCAAAAGACGATACCCCTACATTTGTAATGGGCGTAAACCACGAAAAATACACGAAAGATTTAAACATCGTGTCCAACGCAAGTTGCACAACAAACTGCCTTGCGCCTTTGGCAAAAGTAATCCACGATAATTTCGGCATAACCGAAGGACTTATGACAACCGTTCACGCAACAACCGCGACCCAAAAAACCGTAGACGGCCCCTCCGGCAAAGACTGGCGCGGCGGACGCTCTGCTTCCGCAAATATTATTCCGTCCTCTACGGGCGCGGCGAAAGCAGTAGGCCTTGTTCTTCCCGAATTAAAGGGTAAATTAACGGGCATGGCATTCCGCGTTCCCACAACAAACGTATCCGTTGTAGACTTAACCGTTCGCTTGGCAAAGCCCGCCAGCTACGACGACATTAAAGCCGCAATTAAAAAAGCAAGCGAAGGCGAATTAAAAGGAATCCTTGCCTACACCGAAGACGCAGTAGTTTCCACAGACTTCATCGGCGAAAGCTGCACATCCGTTTTCGACGCGTCAGCAGGTATCGCGCTTACGGATAACTTCGTAAAGCTTGTAAGCTGGTACGATAACGAGTGGGGCTACTCATGTAAATTAATCGACCTTATGCGCCACATGAACAGCATTGATAGCAAGTAACAACTAATAGTAAAATAAACAGCATCTTTTTTGGTATTTCACCGAGAAAGATGCTGTTTTTATATTTCCAATCCAACCAAAGGACACGAACAAGGATAAACAACTTTAGAAATGAGGCGGATTATGGATAATGGATACAAGGGTTCATTTTTTGTATTAATGTTTAAAATGATTAAAGAAATGGAAACAAACAAAGAAAAAGTGCTTACAATAGCGGTTATTACGATTGTAGTCAGCTTAATTGTGGGTTCTCTTGTGTCCCCGTTTTTTGTTATTAGGTCGCATGGCAATGTTATGTCGGACTTATATAAAAATTCAAATTTGCCGATGGAATATATCGGGTTGGGGGCTTCCCGCGAATTCTCCGAGCAAGACGGAGGACATTTTCGGGATACAAACTTAGTGGAAATAGACGAAATGGTTTGGGCAATAGTTACACACCATCGTCCTCGCCAAGTAAGCAATTTCAATCGAATCAGCGGGTTTATCTGGTTCGGCGACACACACGACACTTCTTTTAACGAAGAATTTCATGTTTTCGGCTTCCGCGCCGGAAGACAATGGTCGGGTAGTATTATTGATTTTTTTACGGAAAAAGATTTTATAATGTCAACAGCTTCTCGTGATGGTGATAGTTATTATGGCTTCCACACGAAAAACGGTTCTTATAACATAAGATTTAGAGTGAATTCCGATAATTATATTATTGAAATTGGGGTTTCTACGAGTCCGCTTTAGATTTGATACAACAATTGAAAAGTGTCGGACAAAATTTAAGCCGACACTTTTTTTATTGGGCAATATTCCTTAAAAATCAGACTTTCATATCAAGGTGGGTGTGCCTGTTGCGTCCGTTTTTCTTGGAGATGTAAAGGGCTTCATCGGCGCGGCCTGTGAAATCTGTGCCTTTGTGCGTATGGCATACGCGACCGGTTGTACTGCCGATGGAAATTGTTACATGTGGGGCGACGGCGTTTTTTTCATGGGGAATATTCAAATTGCAAACATTCTCTATTATCCTGTGTGCGATTTTCTGTGCGCCGCGTTCGTTGGTGTTTGGTAAAACTATGACGAATTCTTCGCCTCCGTATCGCGCGGCAAAGTCGTCGATGCGCGTTATGCTTTTATTAAACGTGCCGGCAACGGATTTCAAACATTCGTCACCCGCACCATGACCGTAGGTATCGTTGAATAGCTTGAAAAAGTCTATATCCATCATTAACACGCTTAATAAGCCGGTTTCGGAGCGGCTTAACGAACTTATTTCATGGTTCAACCTTTCTTCCATACTCCGCCTGTTGTAAATGCCCGTAAGTGCATCCAAATACGCCTTGTCGCGCAAGTCTACATTAGACGAGTTAAGGTTTTCTATTGCATTGTCGCTAATCTGAGCAAGAATGCGAAGTTCTTCTAGTAAATTTCCGTATTCACTTACCAATTGTTCGTGAAACTCAAGGGAAAAAACCCCGCCGTTTCGTCTTTCTTCAAGGTGAAGGATGGCTGTGTCATAAATTTCTTGTTCTCTTTGAAATATCTCAGTCATATAAAGCACCTCACAGTGTGAATGTTATTACAAATTTACTTGAAGTTCGCAAAAAATGCAACATGCACACATGTGGATATAAAAGCAAAGACGAGATTTCCTATGCTTAACTCAGTTGCGCCGAGCAGTAATTGAAGGTTAAAGTAAGAAAAGACGGAAATACTAATCCCGGAGGATGATGATTTTGAAAAGAACTCTTAAAATGTATATTTTCCTTTGCCTTTCTTTATTGTTGTTTTCTATTTCTGCATTTGCAGCAACCACTGACGATACAGCCAAACCCATTGATGCATTAAGAAAAACAGAGGGCACTACAGAACCGGCGCAAGACGCTTACTATATGGACGTTTTGGCTCAGACAAGCACACCTCTTATAAATAAAATGCCCAACCGCACAGACAATATAATCCTCACATGTAAGATGATCAACGAAACCGCGCTTATTCCCGGCGATACATTCAGTTTCAATCAGATCGTAGGTAATCGGACGAGAGAGCGTGGCTTTAAACCCGCGCCGACTTTTGTGAACGGACAGGTGGAAGACAGTATTGGAGGCGGCATATGCCAAGTATCCTCTACACTGTATTACACTTGCTTGCTGTCTAATCTTGAGATAGTTTCCCGCACAAGCCACTCCATGAGTCCGGATTATCTCGAACAACCGGGTTTTGACGCCACTGTTTGCTGGGAAGCCATTGATTATAAATTCAAGAATAACACGAATGGCCCTATCAAAATTTTCACATGGACAGATGGATCTAAAGTGTATGTTAAGATAATGGGTACAAAAATGAATAATAATACTGTAGTCATGGAAAGTAAGATCCTTTTAGTTACGCCGTTTAAGACGATATACAGGGATAATCCCAACCTTGCTTGCGGCGAAACGAAGGTTGTTCAACCTCCCTTCACTGGTTATGAGGTCGAAACTTACCGTGTGATTACGGACGAAAGGGGTGAGATTATCAGTCGAGTATTGGAATCGAAAGACTCATATAAAAAAATGGATAAGGTTATAGAACGTAGCCCTTACGGTTCCCCGACAAATACTCAAGATACATCAATCCACCCATTAATGAAATCACCTTCACTCATACTCTACTTATGCCTAACACCTTATCCTGAATATACTGCAATTTGCAGATAAAACTCTCGTCATCAGACATATAATCTGATGACTTTATTTTCCCATAAAGATACTCCCATGTATCAACAATCGTTTTTTCATATAATTTAAGAGTTCTTGACTTATGCTTAGAATTAGGAATTTTTGCAAGGTAAGCTTTGATCGGTTCTGTCAAGAGCGGCCTGTGTTGTGATGTGGTAACTGTATACGGTGAATACTTTTTTCCATTTATGACATCCATCCCAGCTGATGTATACACAAAAAAATACTCATCGTTAGGGAAGACATACCGATAAATTGAATCGAAATAATATTCATTAAGATGACCTTTATTTATTAGTATACCCACATAACTTGAATCAACTTTTTCTAATACCGGCTTATTACCAATTATCCACCCTAATTTAATCTTTGTTTTTTCAATCTCATAAAGATATTTCATTTGCGCTATTTGGAAAACTATATATTTTCCGTATCTTTGAAAATTGGATAAATCGTGAAACGGGCGCATTTTAGTTTCTACATCTTGTAAAATACATTTATAAAAATCACAGCATTGATAGGAATGGGAGAGTACGACGTTATATATATTTTCAATTCCTAAATTTCGGGTCATGTTTGTCATTAGTTTGAGTTGTTCCTCAATAAGTTTGCAACGTTGTTTTTCTGAAATATCATAGCCCACGGTTCCTATTTCATGCAATACTCCGTCGGCGTCACTCCTCTCCTTTAAAATCAATGCTGTTAAGATCATATTTAGCAACTCGAAGCCAAATCCACAGCTTACTTCTTTAGCGGAAGCAAGTCCTGTACCGAAGTATACCTTCTTCCCCTTGGCGACGTCTTGAAAACTATTGGGTTTCAAGCAGTTAGAGCTGTTTGCGATTCTATTGCTTATTGCTTGCCGCATATATTCTCATCCTTGCATCTGCGCATAAGTATATAATATGCTTGACGGGATTGAGCCGTTCAACCCTTTACTATCTTTTCGATAAAAGCAATTAGTACTTATTTACTATTGACAATTTTTCAACCTGCAAGTTATACTACTCTTGCAATTGAATTTTATCTTCAAAAAGAGGGCTGTTTTATGAGGGCTAATCTGGTATCGGTGGTCAACACTTAAAACCGCATACCAAGGTACAATTTAAAAGATGGAAGGGGGCTATTGTTGCCCGTGTCTTTTTGTGTGCCGCCTAACATGTAACCTTTTTTTGAATACTGCAATTTGCGGGATACGAGAAGGTCGTATCTTTTTTTGTGCGTAAAGCACATTATGCCGCGAATAGGTATCCTTTCTTTTGAGGCTACTTATCCGCGGCATTTTTATTTTCAAAAACAAAAACCATTAGGAGGAAAATTTAATGAATCATTTCAAAACACTGGAATTCGATGTAATTCTCAATCAACTATCTGATTGTGCGATTTCATCAACCGCAAAAGAACGCTGTTTGTCTATCTTTCCGGCAGATAATATTGCGGAAGCGATAAGGCTGACCAATCAAACAACCGAAGCCAGAAAAATCATAGAATACTCTGGAAGCCCGCCTATCGCAAGCATGACCGACCTAAAAAAAATCATCGGATTAATAAATGCCGATGCTATGCTTTCACCAAACCACATTGAAAATGTAGCGACATTTCTAACGTCATGCAATCGAATGAGGGCTTACCTTAAAAAATCTGAATCCACCGAAACAGAAATTGCGTTTTACGGAAACTCTATGATTGACCAATCCGGCTTGGAAGAAGAAATTAACCGATGCCTACACAACGGGCAAATTGACGACAGGGCAACCCCAAGACTTCACGACTTGCGCCGAAGCGTCGAGCGCAAAGGTGAACAGATTAAAACTAAAATTGAATCCCTGTTGCAAAAGAACAAACAATATTGCGTTGACGGATTTGTTGCAGTCCGCAACGGCAGGTATACCATGCCCGTTAAAAAGGATTACAAAAATAAAATCCCCGGCATTTTGGTTGAAGTTTCAAATACAGGTGGCACATGTTTCATTGAACCGTCCGCGATATCTAAGCTTCAAGAAGAGCTATCCATACTAAAAATTGAAGAAGATAACGAAGTTCGCACCATTCTTTATACTTTAACTGCTCTAATCCATGAGGATTTACCTTCCATCAAGATGAACATGGAAGCAATGGAAACCTTGGATTTTGTTTTTGCCAAAGCAAAATTAAGCATTTCCATGAAAGCAACACAAATTCATCTAACCGAAGAAAGAGAAATAAGATTACTTTCGGCACGGCACCCGCTTCTGCGTAACAGCACGGATGATGCACCTCCCGTTCCTTTAAACTTCGCGTTGGGAAACTCCACGAAAGGAATAATCATTACAGGCCCAAACACCGGCGGCAAAACGGTTGCAATTAAAACCGTAGGGCTTTTTTCACTGATGGCCCAAAGCGGATTGCATGTTCCTGCAGACGAACGCAGCAGCATATGCATCTTTGATTCGGTTTGGTGTGATATCGGTGACGGGCAAAGTATTTCCCAAAATCTGTCCACCTTCTCATCCCATATGACCAACATCATAGGAATTTTAGAAAAAACCACCACACTTTCCTTAATTCTGTTTGATGAATTAGGTTCCGGCACAGACCCCGCCGAAGGAATGGGCATTGCCACAGCCATTTTAGAAGAATTACTGGCAAAAGAATGTTTATTCACCGTAACAACCCATTATCCTGAAATAAAAGATTTCGCTGCAAATACACAAGGAGTCATCAACGCGCGAATGGCATTCGACCGTGAAAGTTTAATGCCCCTGTACAAACTGGAAATAGGTGAAGCCGGAGAAAGCTGCGCCCTGCACATTGCAGAAAGACTGGGTATGCCGGCGCATCTTTTAAAACGAGCGCGGGAAATAACCTATTCCGGCATTTCTGCTGCACCCCCTACCTCTAATAATAAGACCCAAGAAAACATCATACAAACCGTCACGCCCTTAGAGATAAAAAACAATCCCGAAAAAGAAAAAACCATCCCCCGTAGCCAAACTTTCAACATTGGCGACAGCGTAACCGTCTATCCACAGAAAATCATAGGAATTGTATACCAACGCGCCAACAACACAGGTGAAATCGGAGTGCAAATAAAAGGTAAAAAGTGTCTAATCAACCACAAACGAATAAAACTTCGTGTAGCCGCCGACGAACTCTACCCCGAAGATTACGACTTCTCAATAATATTCGACAGCGTAGAAAACCGTAAAGCAAGGCACTTGATGGATAGAAAACATGTACCCGGAAATACGGTAACAATATCAGAGGGATAAAAGATATCTAACTACATGTTGGGGCAGAATCTTGAAGTTAAATAGAAGTGTGATAGATGATTCACCGGATTATAATGGTTAAATCACGTATATCATAACCTGCTTCATTTTCTGCCCTGACAGTGAAAGTGAATGAACCGGTTTCGGACGGTACTCCATTAATTACAGCACACGCATTTTTATGCTCACCG
>Ga0131853_10002511_pt1 | contig 32780 bp, 25 predicted proteins | sample TergutLab28metaG_FD_92764 | JGI IMG/M metagenome (GOLD analysis project Ga0131853, IMG submission 92764) | Labiotermes labralis P1 segment gut microbial communities from Petit-Saut dam, French Guiana - Lab288 P1 (version 2) (version 2) | ecosystem: Host-associated > Arthropoda: Insects >... | reverse complement strand
CTTTAGAATAACCAGAGATAAATGGGAAAAAGAATAGCACATATCCAACCATTGCTACTAACCTGCTGGCTTGGATATTTATTTTAGGTGCTTTTTTTACTTTTGCTGGCTTATCACTTTTTTCAGCACTCTCAGTAGATGTTCCACATCCTACACATGCCGCTTGTTCTGGGTCAAGTGGGGTTTGGCAGAGTGGACATAAACTTTCTTCTTCTTTTTCTTCTTCAATAGCAGCAAGTGCTTCAGCTTTTACAACTGCCGCCATCATTTCTTCCTCAGGTGTTGGTTCACTTTCACTAGTAGCCTCTTCAGCACGAATAACTGCTTCAATCATTTCTTCCTTAACTTGGTTAGCCCCAGAAGAGGACGTGTTTTCCTGCTTTGAACTTTTCTTCAAAGGAGCATCAGCAACTACACTTGAAGGACTGTCAATTTTCATGCCTTCAACTTTAGTGTGGCATTTCGGGCATTCTTTTTGTGCATCTGTTATCGTTAAACCACATTCGGAACACTTTAACATTTTCATTTATAATCAATCCTTTGATTTTTAGTGGGTTAGTCGTTCAAATATTAACATGTCTGTCTTCTATTATATAATTTTTTTTAGAAAAATGCAACTTTTAGCGCAATTTCCTTCAGGATGTGCTATAATATAAGCAACACCACAAACTGTTTGATACGTTGATGTGGTAGAATTTACAAGGTAGCCTAACGAGAAAGAGGAATTTTTGTGAACATAAAAGAACAAATTTTAGAAAAAATCAGAGCATATGAGAAAATAATCATCCACCGTCACATCAGCCCAGACCCTGATGCTTTAGGGTCGACATTGGGTTTGAAAAAATTAATTAAAAATAATTTAGACAATAAAGATGTGCGTGTCGTGGGGTATCAAGAAAAAAATCTTGAGTGGTTGGGAAAAATGGATCAAGCAGATGAGGCATTTTATCAAGGTGCGCTTGTGATTGTGCTGGATACAGCTAATGCGTCTCGTGTGGACAATAAGAACTTTACTAAAGGTGCTTATATGATTAAAATTGACCATCATCCAAGTGAAGATCAATATGGCCATCTTAATTTTGTTGATACAACCGCTGCCTCTGTTTGTGAGATGGTGACCCACTTGGCCATTGATTATGGATGGGAAATTGATCAAGAAGTTGCGAATTTACTTTATGCAGGGATTGTTTCTGATACGGGTCGCTTTTTATACGACACGATCACACCAAAGACTTTTGATGCGGCAAAACATTTGTTATCATTAGGGGTGGATGTAAATGAGCTGAATCGCAACCTCTATAAAAAACCGATGAATGTCTTAAAAGCGCAAGCCTATGTTTTAAATCATTTTGAAATCACAACCCATGGTGTGGCTTATTTTAAAATGTCGAAAGAGAAACAAAAAGAATTTGGGTTAACCACTGGCACAAGAAGCCTTCTTGTAGATGTGTTGGCCAATCTTGAAGGTGTCCTTGTGCGTGTTTGTTTTTTTGAGCAGGATAAGGATCAAATTAGGGCGAATATTCGTTCAGAGGGACCAATTATTAATCAAATTGCAGAACGTTATGATGGTGGTGGACATCCGAAAGCATCTGGTGCGATGTTGACGAAATGGGAAGCTACGGAAGATTTAATTACAGAATTGGATTTAGTGTGTCAATATTTTGATGAAGAGTAGATGCAATTGCTAAATGGGTGATGAAGTATGTCCTACATAAATCTTAATGTCAAATCATGCTATTCCTTATTGGGAAGCACCATTGAAATTGAAGCCTTAATTGATTATGCACAAGATCGGAAAATGAAGATCGTTTCACTTGTTGAAGATGGAAGCATGCATAGTGCGATTAAGTTTTATAAAGCTTGCCAATCAGCAGGACTTCAGTCTGTTATCGGTGTTAATTTAATGGTGAAAATAGGTGAGGCGTCCTTTAAGTGGACGCTTTTTGCGCGAAATCAAAAAGGCTATCGTATCTTATTAAAGCTAACTTCTGACCTTTCTTTAAATGGTGTGCTTCCTGCTGAGGATGTTTTGACTCATGATTCGGATTTGGTGATTTGTATGAATGTAGTCGATGTCCATCAGGAATTGCCTTTCAAATATCCTGAATATTTTTATTTAGGCATTCCGAGTGTAAATGCGTTGGATAAAGCAAAGTCATTATCTGGAATGGGATTGCCATTTGTTTTTTTAAATGAGGTTCGTGTTCTAGATGAAAATGAGATACCAGTTTTGAAGGTTCTTAATGCAATTAAAGAGAACATAAAAATCAGCCAAGTGAATATCCCTGAAAATAGCTATCCTTTGAATGCCAGTACGGCGAAGTCCATGGCGGAGGGTGATCCTTTTTTAGCTATTGCTATGGAGAATAGCCTTGAAATTGCAGCATCATGTACAATTGAACTTGATTTGGAACGACCCTTGTTACCTAAGTTTGAAGTTCCTACAAAGGACTCTGCCATTGACTATTTAAAGGCTCTTTGTATGAAAGGAGCTAAACGTCGCTATGAGAGTCAGTTTTCTAGTGTTCACTATGAACGTCTTTCGTATGAGTTAGATGTGATTGGTCGAATGGGGTTTGCAGATTATTTTTTGATCGTTTGGGATTTTGTGAAATATGCAAAGACCAATGGGATTTTAGTAGGTCCAGGGCGAGGTTCGGCAGCAGGCTCTATGGTTGCTTATGTTTTAGGGATTACAGGTGTGGATCCCATTGGATATGAGCTTCTTTTTGAACGTTTTCTGAATCCAGAACGTATCAGCCTACCTGATATTGACATTGATTTTCAAGATGACCGCCGCGATGAAGTCATTGAATACGTCAGACAAAAATATGGTGATTTTACTGTTTGTCAAATCGGAACTTTCGGAACCTTTGCCACCCGTTCCTCTTGGCGTGATACAGCTCGAGTTCATGGGGTAGAAACCGCTGGGATTAATGCTGTTACGAAATATTTAACATCAAAATCATCTTTAGCAGGAAATTTGAAAGAAAACACAGCCTTGCAAAATTATTTGGAATCACATCCGACGCAGCGGTCAATTTATATGATTGCCATGCGCATTGAAGGATTACCAAGACATATGTCAACCCATGCCGCTGGTGTTATTATTTCTCCTGCAGATCTAAGAAATTTTACCGCTTTAGAAAAAGGTTCCGCTGATACGCATCTGAGTCAATATGAAGCAGTCGACTTAGAGACAATTGGTCTTTTAAAGATGGATTTTCTAGGACTTCGCAACTTGACCATGATTAAAGAAATTGCCACTTTAATACGAGCAGAAGTTGATGCGAATTTTGAAATGGACAAAATTCCTCTTGACGATCAGAAAACTTATGAATTGATTGCAAAGGCAGACACCACAGGCATTTTTCAACTGGAGTCAGGCGGGATGCGTGCGGCTTTAAGACAAGTTCTGCCTAGTAATATCGAAGATATCATTTCAGTATTAGCCTTGTTCAGACCAGGACCAATGGCGAATATTCCCATGTTTGCTGCACGAAAACATGGCGAGGAGCATATAATATATGACCATTCCACTTTAAAACCCATTCTTGAGAATACTTATGGTGTCATTGTTTATCAAGAGCAGATCATGCAGATTGCCAGTCTTGTTGCAGGATACTCTCTAGGGGAAGCTGATATTTTGAGACGTGCCATTTCCAAGAAAGAAAGTCAGCTCATGAAAGAAGAAGGTTTCAAGTTTACCCAGCGTGCTGAAGAAAAAGGCTATGATAGACAGGTTGCAAAAAAGATTTTTGATTTGATTTTAAGATTTGCCAATTATGGTTTCAATCGGTCTCATGCCGCTAGTTATGCCATGATTTCTTACCAAATGGCTTATTTGAAGGCGAATTTCCCACAATATTTTATGACATCAGTACTGATGACACAAATGGGAAGTGCCAAAGGAACAGCGACAGCCATTAAAGAGGCGCGTAGCTTAGGGATTATGGTGTTGCCGCCTAGTGTAAATGAGAGTTTTAAGGGCTATCATGTAAAAAATGGAGCAATACGTTTAGGTTTTTTGTCTATTAAGCATATTGGTGTAGAGATGGCGAATAAACTGATATCAGAACGCAGTAAGGGAAAGTTTACAACGTTTTTTGACTTTGTTGCACGTACCCATCCATTTTTAGGAGAAAAAGTGTGTGCCGCTTTAATAGATGTCGGTGCCTGTGATGAATTTTGTTATAATAGAGAAACCATGCATGAAAATGTGACGCGCATTCTGGATTTTCTAAAATATGACGGTGGTTTATTTGGAACTGAATTTGAAATGATAATAGCCCATGATGTTAAAGTGGAACAACTTACTTTGATGGAGCGAGAACATGAACTGCTAGGCTTTTATATGCAAACCCATCCCATTCAGATGTTTACTGAACTGATCAAAGCGAATCACTGGTTAATGCCATCAGAAGTAAATCCAGATCAGCATAAACAGATTAATTGTATTGGATTTGTTAGCCGAATGAGAGAAATTCGTGATAAAAACAAAAATTTAATGGCATTTTTAGAATTAACTGATGAAACTGGTCAAATTGATGTAACAATCTTTGCTCGCGAATACACCCCTGAGTATCGGAATTTATTAAATAAAATGGTTGTTATTGGAGGTGTCGCTAGTTTGAGGAACGATCGAATATCACTTAGCTTTAACCGATTACAAACAGTTTTGACATGATCCTTCTTGAACTATTTGAGACGAATACAAATAAGTGTAACAGTTGAAAAATCAGTCAATTTGTGGTATAATGTTCATAGATTTGCTTGAGAACAAGCATTTATAAAGGAGCGTTAATCATGTTTAAAAAGTTAGGAAGAAGCTTATTGGCTTTCACTATACTTGTAACAATGTTTAATATGAAAACCATCACAACTGCCCACGCAACACCAGCACCATGTAGGACAATTGCCGAATGCCGGGAAGCACAAGATGAAGCACGTGAAAATATCGCTGATATGCTAGAAGAGGCAGAAGAATTGGGTGAGGATATCGCGGCAATTCAAAACCAAATCAATGATCTAAGAGTTGAAATTTCACAAGCGGAAAGTGATATCTTTGACCAAGAGGCAGAAATTGATTCTTTAAGAGATCGCATGGATAATCTGCGCGAGCTAATTAGAGAAAACAGAGATTTATTAGAAGACACAGAGGAACGCATTGACGTTTTAATTGAAGAAATTGCTGAGCGAATGAGAATAACTCAGATTATGAACAACAGCAACTCGATGCTGACGATTTTAAGCGAAGCAGAAAACTTTATTGATTTTATCCGTCGGACACGCACATTTAATCAAATGGCTGTTGAAGACTTAGCACTTAATGATGAATTGACAGATTTAGTTGAACTACAAGAGAACCTATTAGTCGAACTCGGCGAGCAATCTGATGAACTTTATGCACGTATGGACGAGTTTGAGGCAAGACTTGCAGTTCTTGAACAAGAACAAGAAAACTTAACAACACTACAAATCAACTTAATTGAAAATGAGGCACAAGTACGAGATGCGTTGTATAGACTTAATGCAGAGCGTGAAGTTGAAGAGGAATTGCTTGCTTCGTTAGAGGAAGCAGAAGAAATTTTAAGGCGTACCCCGCCACCACCAGCACCAGGAAGTGGTTCTAGTGTAGGTGGCATGCCTCAAACACCAAATGAGAGTGGATTGGCCCACCCATTACCAGGTGCCATTGTTACTTCTAGATTCGGTATGCGATGGGGGGCCCATCATGCAGGAATCGACCTTGCTGTTCCAGGGAACAACAGAGCACCAATTCTTGCAGCGGCAGCAGGAACTGTCACCCTTGCTGAATGGCATGATAGCATGGGATGGTATGTGATTATTTCACATAATATTGATGGTCGACGTGTTGACACAGTCTATGCACATTTGCGTTACCGTCCACCAGTCTCACCAGGAGACACTGTTGAGCAAGGAGAAGAAATCGGAACGAAGGGGAGTACTGGATTTACATTTGGGAATGGTCACTTGCATTTTGAAGTTCATCCAGGTGGATTTAGTTGGACGTCACCTAGAGGTACAAACCCAGAGAATTGGATTGTCTTTTAATAGGGGAAAAGTTAAAATTCAGTTGAAATCAAGAAAATGGATTTTGCCCCATGTGGGTAAAATCCATTTTTTTCTTAGAGGTTAGTTGAAATTTGACCCAGTTTGTTGTATAATGACTATAGCTTTGCTTAAAAGATAAGTAGCTTACTATCAAAATAGGTCGCTTGTTTCACAATAAGCAACTTATTAAATAATAAGTATGAAAAAGGAGCATTACAAATGTTAAAAAAACTAGGAGCAGGAATGCTAATAGTGGCGACGATTGTATCGCCATTTAATGCAAGATCAGTCACCAATGTTTATGCAACACCAGTAACGTGCGCAACAATTGCCGAATGTCGTGAAAATCTACGTGAAGCACGAGAGAATATTGCGGGAATTGTTGTACAAGAAGAAGCATTGAGTATCGAAATCGCCGATATTCAAGCTGATATTGATGATTTAAGAGAGCAAATTTCTGTCTTGAGAGATATTGTAAGAGGATTGGAAGCTGAAATTTCAGAGCTATCTGATGAGATATCGGACTTGATGGAAGAAATGGAAGAAAATGCGGAAAAGTTACGTGAAACAGAAGAGCGAATTGAAACTTTAATTGAAGAGATTGCTAGCCGCATGAGAATCACACAACGTGTTAATAACCGAAATTCAATTTTATCACTTCTAAGTGAAGCAGAGAGTATGATGGATTTTATTCGGACAGCAAGAACACTCAGTCAAATCGCTGCAGAAGATGCTGATTTTATGAATGAATTAACAGAATTAATGGAATTTCATGCTGAACTGTCACTGATACTGGAGGCTCAGTATATCATTCTTGAAGAGAATAGAGATATTTTAAGAGCCTACGTGTTGGAACAGGAAGCTGAGGAAGCAAGAATCGATGGCATCCAGTCTGAATTGACGACAAGGCAACATGATTTACTTCGCAGAATGTATGAACTTGGTTTGAATCGTGAAAATGAAGAAGAAAGAGTGGCAGCTTTAGAAGCAGCAGAAGAAATTTTAAGGCAGACACCACCACCACCAGTTGTAACACCGACCAACCCACCAAGCAATAACAACAATACTGCTAGTGGAGGAGGCTCTTCATCAAGTGGCGGTTCATCTTCAGGGGGGAGCTCTAGTAGTACACCTGCACCACCACCCGCTCAATCAACAGGGCTAGCGCACCCATTACCAGGTGCATCAGTTACTTCTGAATTTGGTCCTCGTTGGGGAGGCTGGCATGGTGGAATTGACGTGGAGATTTTCAGTCAACCAAGTGCGCCAATTCTTGCAGCGGCATCAGGAACTGTCACGCTGGCAGAATTCCACAGTTCAATGGGATGGTATGTGATCATTTCACATAATATCAATGGGCAACGTGTAGATACAGTCTATGCTCACTTGCGTCATCAACCGATGGTATCACCAGGAGATGTTGTTTCTCAAGGACAGCAAATTGGTAATAAAGGTGCTACAGGATTCGTTACAGGTGCTCATTTACACTTTGAAGTTCACGAAGGCCCATTTTCTTGGAATAACGGTGTTAACCCAAGGAACTGGATTAACTTTTAATAGATAATGAAAAGTGGATTTTGTCCTAAGATGACGAAAACCATTTTTCTTTTATACATTTTGTAAGAAAAGTGAGAAAAGGTAGTAGATAATTTTTTTTAAATGTGATAGAATGTAAGGTAGACAAAAAAATGGTTCATAATAGATTTAAGATAGTTTTGATTTGGAGGAATTAACGTGCTTTTTTCAAAAGATATAGGAATTGATTTAGGGACTGCCAACGTCCTGATTTATGAGAAGGGGAAAGGGATTGTTTTAGAGGAGCCTTCTGTGGTTGCAAAAAACTCACAAACTGGAAAGGTGATTGCTGCTGGTGAAGAGGCTAGACAGATGATTGGTCGTACACCAGGTAAGATCGAAGTTATCAAACCAATGCGTGATGGTGTTATTGCAGACATTGAAGCGACAGAGTTAATGTTAAAAAGCTTCATCAACACAGTTAAGATCAAAGGCCCTTTGTCAAAGCCATCGATTTTAATTTGTTGTCCAAGTAACATTACCGAAGTAGAGAAAAAAGCCATCCGTGAAGCAGCTGAAAAAACAGGTGCGCGTGAGGTTATTATTGAAGAAGAGCCAAAGATTGCAGCACTTGGTGCAGGAATGGACATTTCTAAGCCATCTGGAAATATGGTGATTGACATCGGTGGTGGAACAACAGACATCGCTGTTTTGTCATTGGGAGATATCGTGACATCCTCTTCGATTAAAGTGGCTGGAAACAGATTTGACCAAGATGTTGTCGACTACTTGAAAACAAGCTATAAGCTTTTAATTGGTGAGCGTACAGCCGAGGATATTAAATTTGGCGTTGCGACTGTATATTTAAAAGATAAAGAAGAAGAGTCTTTGCAAGTACGTGGGCGAGACTTGGTTTCAGGTTTGCCAAAAACTGTAACCATTACGTCAACAGAAATTGAAGAAGCATTGCGTGAGTCTGTGCGTATTATTTTGCATGCGACGAAAAATGTATTAGAGCAAACACCACCAGAACTTGCTGCCGATATTATGGATAAAGGCATTGTTTTAACAGGTGGCGGTGCACTCTTACACGGAATGGATCGTTTATTTGCGGAAGAACTTCATGTTCCTGTCTTCGTTGCTGATAACCCACTTCATTGTGTGGCTGTTGGAACTGGGATGATGCTTGATCATATTGATCGTATTAGTCGTAGGTAAGGCAACGAGTTAGTTTTTGAAAAACTATTACGATTGCTTTCGCAACAGCTTCTTTGCGACGGACGTAGGAGTAATTAGAAGCCACTGCGTCCTTTATGTTTATATTAACTAAAATTTTAAAGCAGTCGCTCGACTTTAGAACGATTGCTTTTGTTGTATATTTAATTTTATGAGGAGGGTTACAATGAAGCCTTTAGCCGATTTAGTGAGGCCACAGATCCTAGATGGTGTGGTTGGGCAACAGCATTTAATTGCAGAGGGGAGTATGTTGAGAAAATTATTAGACGTTGGTCATATTCCCAATATGATTTTTTATGGACCGTCTGGAACTGGAAAGACTACCATTGCCAATATTATAGCAAAGACATCTAACAAAAAAATTTTTAAATTGAATGCGACAGAAGCGAAAACATCTGATATTAAAGATGTGATTAGTCAAATTAACACCTTGGAAGCCTCTAATGGGATTTTATTGTATTTAGACGAGATTCAGAATTTCAATAAAAAGCAACAGCAGACGGTTCTTAAATACATTGAAAGTGGCGAAATCACTTTAATTGCTAGTACAACAGAGAATCCGTATTTCACTATTTTTGGTGCGATTTTAAGCAGGTCGACCATTTTAGAATTCAAACAGTTAACACCAGCAGACATTGAGACAGGGCTTATACGGGCTTTTGAATTTATCAATGAGGAATTTATGGCAGGCGTAGCGACTTATGATGCCAGTGCATTGACCTATATGGCAAATATGGCAGGTGGTGACCTAAGAAAAGCTTTGAATTTTCTGGAAATTGCCATGTATCCAAATGTCAAGCAAGATGAATTTATCCTAACTAAAGAAATTGCGAAAGATTGTACACAAACGGCAGGTTTTTCTTATGATAAGTTTGGCGATGTTCATTATGATACGCTTAGTGCTTTTCACAAATCTTTGCGTGGAAGTGACCCAGATGCTGCCATTCATTATCTAGCACGTTTAATTAATGCAGGCGATTTAACATCTATTTGCAGACGTTTATTAGCAGTGGCATCAGAAGATGTCGGATTGGCGTATCCACAAGCTGTTGTCATTACAAAGGCTTGTGTAGACTCGGCTGCTCAGCTAGGGTTTCCAGAAGCAAATCTCCCTCTAGCGCAAGCAACTACGCTACTGGCATTAGCACCTAAGTCAAATAGCACATGTATGGCCATTGGTGAGGCCCTTACTGATCTTAAGCGTGGGAATGTTGGTGAAATTCCTTTACACCTTAAAGATTCTCATTATTCAGGCGCGGCGAAATTGGGACGAGGTGTCGAATATCAATATCCTCATGCTTATGAATTTAATTATATTGCGCAACAATACCTCCCTGATGTGCTTAAAAATCGCAAGTATTATGAGCCAGGTGCGAATAAAACGGAGCAAGGCTTTGATGCTTATTGGAAGGCATTAAAAACTGTCAACGATGAGTCCAGTTCGTAATATAACGGACTTTACTTCGTTGACAGTTTAATTTCAGAAGCACTTTTAAACCAGCATTCGGGCTATATGGATAGCAAAAGTAGGAAATGTCTGTTTCATTTGTTGATACAGATGTTTCGCTTTTTTTTCTGTGTAAACAAGGGCAAACACAGTAGGGCCACTTCCACTCATTCTTACACCGTTTGCGCCATTCGCATGAAATGCCTCTTTAATGTCGCTAACGATCGGAAAAAATTTAATTGTAACAGGTTCAAGATTATTAGCCAAATGCATGCATATTTTGTCAAAGTCTTCATTCTCAATAGCGTCTAACATGAGCTGTGTATCAATTTCCTCGGCTTCAGCAAAGTTGAAGGCATTGTAGATGTCTCGTGTGGAAACTGAAAGGCGTGGGTTAACAATAATAACCCAGCAAAGTGGTGGGGATTTAATGGGGGTTATGATTTCGCCTCGACCTGTTGCCAGTGCGGTGCCACCTATAATACAGAAAGGAATATCTGAACCAATTTTAGCACCTAATTCACAAAGTTCCTGGTCTGAGCAGTCGATATTAAATAAACCTCTTAAACCTTTAAACGTGGCAGCTGCATCTGCACTACCGCCAGCTAAACCAGCAGAAATGGGAATATTTTTTTCAATACGAATCTCAACACTGTCAGTAATTTGGTAATGCTTCATAAAAAGCTCCGCAGCACGGTAGACGAGATTTCCTTTTCCCATGCTCATACCTGAAAAATCAGAATGCAAAATGATCTGATTTTTTGAATTTGGAATTTTTGAAATGGTGATATAATCAGCTAAGTCGATGGTCGTCATGATCATTTCAACTTCATGAAAATGTGTTTGCTTCCCAATAACAGCAAGTGAGAGATTAATCTTAGCTGGGGCTTTAACTCTGAGCACGGCGAGACTCCTCCTTTTATCATTCTCTAGATGAGGATATGGCATTTATTATCTTTCTATTTTATCATATTCCAGCAAAAAAAAACAGTGTTCGCTAGCAGTAACTACAAAAAATCTTGATTTCATTTTAACTTAGGATTACATTCACGACTATTTAATCTTTTAAAACACAAAAAAACAGCGGCATCACCTGCTCACTGTAAAAAAACAATTGTTATTAACTAGTCAAATACCAATTCAACTGACCCCGTCAAAATGTCAATATAATTATAGGAAACACGATCAACTGATTCTTGATCCTCACTAATTTCAACAACAAACACAGATGGATAAGTGCTTGACAAAGTACCGGTTTTTTCTGTCATACGATTCCGACTTTCATAGGCTACAAGCTTAACGGTTTTCCCTATGTGATCGTTTAATTCATTGCGAATATCTAAAATGCTCTTTGCCAAAATTCCACGCCCTCTCACTAGGACTCTAGCACAAGAATCCTACACATAAAGACTATTATAACACATAATCAGTCTGTTTTCAAGTTATTTTCATTTTTTTGTGAAAAAAAGATTAGTTAAGCTATTGATTTTATAAGAAAATTATGATATAATGCAAAGTTTTACAAAATCAGACAAGGCTTTCAAAAAGAGGCATTAAATCCATTTATTGAGTGCATTTCTAGCTTTTCAATCCATAGCGTAATGTTCCTTTGGTTTGCAATCCACCGATGCCGGCAATCTTGGTCACTGTCTTTTCTAGTGCCTCTTTTAAGTCAACTTCATCTTCATAAGGTGTCAAGGCAATAGAGGCAGCCACGATGGCTGGATCTAATGCATGAATGTTAATACGCTTGGGGCTAGATGCAAAATTTGCGCCTGATCCGATCAATGCTTCAAAATGTGACTGGCAGGCTCCTGCGATGATGATCAAGTAATCAAGTGACGGTTCTAGCTTGCGTAATTCATTAACTGTATTTACAAAAAACTTGGAGCTCCGATAGCCTTCAAGGGTATCCACCAATTCTTTATTCTCAATGGCATCATGACCTGTGATAACGACAATATTCGGGCGCAACTGCTTGACCAATTCAGGAACTCGTTCTGGCATCAAAGGCTCTTTTACAAAAATCGTCGTGGCATAGACATTGGCGTGTTCATACAGTTTGGCACTTCGTTCTAAATACTCATCATCCCCATCTACATGTAAAATCCGTCCGCTAATATAAAAATCACTATCTTTTCGTAAATTTCGCATGCCAGCAAGTGTTTCTGGAGGTTTTACTTCCTCAATTTTTTTCTCTTCTTCAACCTTTGCAGCACGGACATCACAGTTGGAAACAGCCTCCAAATCCGTTACATCTGCATCAGCGTTAAAGCGGAAAAACACCCCTTTTAACTGAGCAATGTCATTTTCAATCCTTTCAATTCTAAACATGGTGTCTAGTCCGTGCGATTTTCTCGCTACAATATCACCTACACTAAACTTAATCGCCATAAAAAAGCCCCCCTTCTACAATAGACTATGATTCAAGTCTAGTTACTGAATGGGGGTTATTCATGAGAATGGTCACATTTACATGATCTTTTATGTTTTTTCGGTGGAACAAGGTCAATGCTAGACTTAAAACATGGGTTACATTTTAAGATACGTTTGATGGCGAGTAATGTTCCGAAAAACCAGCCATGAATTTCTAGTGCTTCAATGGCGTAATTAGAGCAGGTAGGGAAATGTCGGCAAGCGGGGGGGGTGTTGGCGGAAATATTAAATTGGTACCATCTGATGGCTTTAATGAGTGCTTTTTTCATTTTATTATTCCACCTATAAACTACTTTCCCGTTTGATGAGTTGAGTTGGGATGAAGATCTTTTTGGCTAATTGTCTGTTTGAATTGATTCGCTCGTGGAGGGTTTCGATGGCAGTTTGCCCTAAATGACGGGTGTTTAGGTCGATGGTAGTTAAGGCTGGGATGGTGTATTGGGCTAGGGAGATGTTGTTGTAGCTGATAATGGATACATCCTGTGGTACTTTGATTTGATGCTCGTTGAGTGCTTTTAGACAACCGATGGCAATGGCATCTGATGCGACGATATAGGCTGGCTGGATGTTTTTTTGCTGAATGATGTTGGTCATAATATCGTATCCAGCATCAGCGTTAAATTCACCTTGGTAGATGGTTTCCTGGTTGGCGTGGTCAGATTTTAAGAAGGTTTTTAAGCGGATGTCGGTTAAGATTTTTCCGTCTAATGTTCCCTCGATGCCGCCAATGAAGCCGATATTATGGATGTTGATGCTTTTGAAGTAAGCAATGATATCCTTGGTGGCTTCTTTTAGGTCGACCATTACCACGTCGATTTCAGGGTGTTTTGAATAACAATCCACTAGGACAAAATGTTGGTTTAGTTTGTGAAGTTGGCTGATTTCGTTGCGACTGTATTTACCTAAGGCAATAAGACCGTCTAGATTTGCCTGTTTGATGTCTTCGTAGGTTTGTTCTAGGAGATAGAATAGCTTTAGTTCTAGGTCATGGGTTTCGCAGTAATCTTTGATGGCTAGACGGATGGAGAGGTAGTAAGGGTCTGTGATTTCATCAGCAGTGGAGTACCAGTAGGCAAGGCCGATGGTTAGTTTTTTTGGTGTCTTTTTTTTGTCAGCGGCAAGGCGACTAGGAGAGGCTGTGTAATTGAGTTTTTCGGCCGCACTCAAAATGGTTAACCGTGTTTCTTCAGAGGCACTGAATGTTTGGTCGTGGTTGAGTACGCGTGAGATGGTGGCGATGGAAAAGCCTGTGACTTCGGCAATATCTTTTAATTTGGTCATTTTTTTGTCCTCCTACTTGTTTTGGTTAATGTTATTATAGCACAAATGACTGCAAAAATGAATACTTTTAGTAAAACGGGTTGAAAAAGGTTGATTTTTTTAGTAAAATGAGGTAGAATTTAAGGTAATGTGCCCAGTGGGTGAAAGAAAGGAGTGGTTTGGATGGTTTTGAATGAGTTAACGTTGCGTTTTTTGGAAATATTCAAAGGGGAAAAGAATGAGGATGTGCAGTTGTTTTTTGCACCAGGTAGAATTAATTTAATTGGTGAGCATATTGACTATAATGGTGGATTTGTGTTTCCCGCTGCGATTAGTTTTGGGACTTATGCTGCTGTGACAACGCGTGGGGATGGGAAGGTTGCACTTTATTCTAGGAATTTTGAAGCTGATGGGGTAATTGAATTTGACTTAACTGATTTGGCACGCCGCTCTGATGAACCGTGGAGTGTGTATGTGAAAGGTGTTATTGATGTATTTGTGAAGGCTGGTTATGATGTTAAGCAAGGGTTTAATGCTTATATTGAGGGGACCATTCCTAATGGTGCGGGGTTGTCTTCTTCGGCTTCTTTAGAGGTGTTGATTGGGACGATCCTTGAGGATTTGAATGGCTTGTCTGTTGGTGGGGTTGATAAAGCATTATTGGGGCAAAAAGCTGAGAATGACTATGTGGGGGTGAATTGTGGGATTATGGATCAGTTTGCCATTGCCATGGGGAAGAGGGATAAGGCGATTAAATTGAATACGAATACCCTTGATTATGCGTATGCGGATTGTGATTTGCAGGATTATCAGGTGTTGATTATGAATACGAATAAGCGTCGTGGTTTGGCTGATTCTAAGTATAATGAGCGTCGTGGGGAATGTGATGCAGCACTTGCATTGCTACAGGAAAAAGCGGATATCCAGTATTTGTGTGATTTAACGACAGCTTGCTTTGATGGGATTTCAGATGTGTTGTGTGATGAGAATTTATTGAAGCGGGCACGCCATGCTGTGACGGAAAATGAGCGTGTAAAGTTGGCGATTCAAGCTTTAGCAACTGGTGATTTGTCTGAATTTGGTGTTTTATTGAATGGCTCTCATGCTTCATTAAGAGATGATTACGAGGTGACGGGAGTTGAGCTTGATACCATTGTAGCATTGGCTGAGGAGCAGGAAGGGGTTCTTGGTGCTCGGATGACGGGGGCTGGTTTTGGTGGTTGTGCCATTGCGTTGGTTCGTCGGGATAAGCTGGATGAAGTTCAGGCTGCTGTTGCTAAGGGTTATCAAGAGAAAATAGGTTATGAAGCTGATTTTTATGTGGCTTCGATTGGTGATGGGGCGAGGAAATTGTGATGGAGGTGATGGAATTGTCAATCAGTAAGAGTATAAATGAATTGTTGAGTTACGCTTTGTTTCATAAGTTGATTCCTCATCCAGATGTGGATTTTGTAGCGAATCAGCTGTTAGATTTGTTGCAAGTTGATGCTTTTGAGTTTGAAGAGGTGAGTACTAAGAAAAACATTGATGAAATATTGGCTTCTGTTCTTGATTATGCAGTTGCTAAAGGGCTCATTGAAAATGATACGGTTGATGAACGGGATTTATTTGATACTAAAATAATGGGTTATTTAACACCGAGACCGATGGAAGTCACATGCAAATTTATAAATTATCATTATTTTCATACGCCGAGAGAAGCTACAGACTATTTTTATGGTGTGAGTCGAGCGTCTAATTATATTAGAACTGAACGAATCAAGAAGGATAAGCAGTGGCAAGTAGATACGCCATATGGTCGATTTGATTTGACGATTAACCTTGCTAAACCTGAAAAAGATCCGAAAACCATCGCAATGGCGAAGTCTATGCCGAGTAGTGGCTATCCCAAGTGTGTCCTTTGTAAAGAAAATGTGGGCTATGCTGGTCATCTCGGTCATCCTGCCCGTCAAAATCACCGGATTGCCCCGCTTATGCTAGATGAAGAAACGTGGTATCTCCAGTATTCGCCTTATGTGTATTACAATGAGCATTGTATTGTTTTTAGTGAAGAGCATCGTCCCATGTCAATCACACGTGAAACATTTGTAAGAATCCTTGAGTTTATTGATCAGTTTACGCATTACTTTGCTGGCTCCAATGCAGATTTACCGATTGTGGGCGGTTCTATTTTAAGCCATGACCATTTTCAAGGTGGGGCTTATACCTTCGCAATGGACAATGCCGAGGTGTTACAAACTTTTAAAATAACGGATTATTCTGATATCGAGGTTGAGCTCTTAAAATGGCCGTTAACGACTTTGCGTTTAAAGGGAATTGATAAGACACGACTCGCAGATTTAGGGACTCATATTCTTAAAAAATGGCGCGAATATAGCGATGAATCTTTGGGTATTCGTGCCTACACAAAGGATACACCTCACAACACCATCACCCCAATTGCCAGATTTAAAGATACTTATTTCGAATTAGACTTGGTACTCCGAAACAACCGAACATCAGAGGAGTATCCAGATGGTATTTTCCACCCTCATACCCAATATCATCATTTGAAAAAGGAAAACATTGGGCTGATTGAAGTCATGGGGCTTGCGATTTTACCAGGACGCTTAGTGGAGGAACTTGAGACACTTAAAGAGGCATTAATTAAAAATGACAGTGATATACTTAGACAGGCTGGGCTCGAAAAGCATGAATCATGGTTTAATGATTTAATAGGTCAAGAAAAAATTAAAGATATGACCCTTGCAGAAATCAATCAGCTAATTGAAAAAAGCATTGGTTTGAAATTTGCTGAAATTTTGGCATGCTGTGGTGTTTATAAATTAGATGAAGCAGGACTTACTGGTATCGAACGATTTGCAGCAAGCCTAAATTAACTAATCAGCGTTAAGTAGGGAAAATAAGAAATAGTAACTCCAGAAAGACTGATTAGGCCTCCAAAAGCCACTCAAAGTGAAAAAATCAAGAAATAGTGGCTCTACAAAGACGAAATGAGTTTTCAAAAGCCACTCAAAGTGAGAAAATCAAGAAATAGTGGCTCTACAGAGACAAAATAAGTTTTCAAGAACCACTCAAAGTGAGAAAATCAAGAAATAGTGGCTCTACAGAGACAAAATAAGTTTTCAAGAGCCACTCAAAGTGAAAAAATCAAGAAATAATGGCTCTACAAAGACAAAATGAGTTTTCAAAAGCCACTCAAAGTGGCAAAATCGAGAAATAGTGGCTCTACAGAGACGAAATAAGTTTTCAAGAGCCACTCAAAGCGGCAAAGCCAAGAAATAGTGGCTCTACAGAGACGAAATGAGTTTTCAAGAGCCACTCAAAGTGGCAAAATCGAGAAATAGTGGCTCTAGCCATACTAAAATAAGAAATACCATCACTAGGAGGAATTTACAAATGAAAATTTTAGTAACAGGAGGAGCTGGCTATATCGGCTCTCACGCAGTATATGCCTTAATTGAGCAGGGACATCAAGTTGTCGTTGTGGATAACTTAGTGACAGGGCATAAAAAAGATGTTCATCCAGAAGCAACCTTTTATCACGGCAGTATTGGTGACTATCGTTTCATGGTTGACACACTAAAAAAAGAAGCAGTCGACGGTGTCATTCATTTCGCAGCTTACTCTTTAGTGGGAGAAAGCATGGAACAGCCGTTTAAATACTACGAAAACAACGTTTCGGCAACCAATGTGATGTTGGCTGCCATGGCAGAATGCGGTGTGAAACATCTTGTCTTCTCTTCAACCGCTGCGACCTATGGCGATGTTGATGTTACGTTAATTACAGAAGACATGCCTACGAAGCCAACAAGCACTTATGGACAAACAAAACTCGCCATGGAGCAAATGATCAGCTGGTATGGTATTGCTAATGGCATGACTCATGTAGCATTACGATACTTCAATGTAGCAGGTGCCCATCCATCAGGTGCCATATTTGAAAAACACGACCCTGAAACCCATCTGATCCCAATCCTCCTACAAGTAGCAGCAGGCGAGCGTGAACAAATCAGCATTTTTGGAGACGACTACCCAACAGCAGATGGAACTTGCATCCGCGATTACCTTCACGTCATGGACTTGGCAGAGGCACATATTTTAGCCATGGAGTATTTAATAAAAGGTGGTGTCAATGTTACATGCAACCTTGGAAATGGTGAAGGCTTTAGTGTTAAAGAAGTGATAGAAGCAACCCGGAAAGTAACTGAGCATGCCATTCCAGCAGTAGTTACGCCAAGACGTGCAGGGGATCCAGCAAAACTAATTGCATCAAGTGCTCGGGCCCAAGAAATACTAGGTTGGACACCAAAAAATCCTGCCATTAAGGATATTATCGAAAGTGCTTGGCGAGCTACTTATGGAGAAGATAACTGATAAAAAGTGGAAATCACAATAACGTGAATTCTGCTTTTTTTTAAAATTTTATGAGTTTTTAAAAAGAGGCTATTTGTGAAAAAAGCCTCTTTTTTTGATATTCACATACTTACAAGCTACTTTCCCGCTTCATTAATTCAGTTGAAATAAAAATTTTCTTAGCCAATCGCCTCTTTGTCTTAATCCGCTCACATAATGTTTCAACAGCGGTGGTTCTTATGTGATACGTGTTTAAATCAACAGTTGTTAAAGTAGGTGTTGTGTATTGAGATAAAGAGATATTGTTGTAACTAATAATGGAGACCTCATCTGGAATTTTGATTTTGTGCTCATTTAAAGCCCTTAAACAACCGATGGCGATGGTGTCTGATACAACGATGTATGCAGGTTGAAGCTTGCCATTATGAATAATATTGGACATAATTTGATATCCAGCGTCTGCAGTGAAGTCTCCTTGATAGATGGTGTCGTGGTTGACATTTTCATATCTTAGAAATGTTTTCAATCGGATATCGTTCATCAGGGCTTTATCGTCTAAGGTGGCTTCGATTCCGCCAATAAATCCGATCTCAAAAATGTTGGCTGCATTCAAATACTCAATGACATCCTTTGTCGCGCCTTCTAAATCCACATTGACGACATCAATTTCAGGATGTCTGGAGTAACTATCTACCAAAACAAAATGTGAATTTAAAGCGTTAAGTTGTTCGATTTCAGCTGGGCTGTATTTTCCTAAAGCAACCAACCCGTCAAGATTAGCTGCTTTGATTTGATCATGGTTGTTTTCGAGTAAGTAAAATAATTTTAGCTCAATTTGATGAAGATCGCAATATTCTTGAATCGCAAGTCTGATTGACAAGTAATAAGGGTCATTAATTTCATTGGCAATAGAATGCCAATAGGCAAGCCCAATGGTGAGTTGGGAATTTTCTTCGACAAGACCATTGTCTAAAAGTTGATGTCGCCAACCCAACCCCCGATAATTAAGTTTTTCTGCCGCGCTTAAAATGGTTAATCGTGTTTCTTCTGAGACACTAAAAGCTTGATCATGATTGAGAACTCGGGAAATTGTAGCGATAGAAAAGCCGGTGGCATTGGCAATATCTTTTAATTTAGTCATTTAGAGTTCCTCCTGCGGATAACGTTATTATTTCATTGGGGTGTATCTATTATTTTAGGAATGTAAATTTGCAATAAGTCAACTTTTCTGTTCAAAAAACTCACTTATAGTAATCGGATTTGTTTTAGAATCAATTATATCACACTTGAAGGCAAAAATGAAGCTTTTATTTGAAATTGATAAAATATTTTTACTAAAACACTTTACTCTTCTGGAAAAATATGCTATAATTCCCGAGAAAACAGTTTCTGTAAAAATTTTTAGGGGATTTAGTAATAAAATTTTACCAAAAGTGAGAAATAGTTAGAAATTGTGAGCGAAAAGGAGCGTATCTAATGAAAAAAATGTTAATTAAAGATGAGTTTTATTTAGACGAGCAACCTTTGAAAATTATTTCAGGTGCCATTCATTATTTCCGCGTGGTACCTGAATATTGGCGTGATCGTTTAGAAAAATTGAAAGCGATGGGGTGTAATACTATTGAGACTTATGTACCGTGGAACATTCATGAGCCTAGTGAAGGGTGTTTTAATTTTGAGGGTATTTGTGATCTAAGAAAATTTATTCAAATTGCTCATGATTTGGAATTGTATGTTATTTTAAGACCATCGCCTTATATTTGTGCCGAATGGGAATTTGGCGGATTGCCATCGTGGTTGTTAATGGAAAAAGGAATTAAACTGCGGATGTCTGATGCGGTATATTTAGAGAAAGTGGAAACTTTTTTCACACGGTTGATGAAAGAGGTTGTTGATTTGCAAATTGATCATGGTGGTCCGATTATTTTGATGCAAGTTGAGAATGAGTATGGTGGATATGCCAATGATTTAGAATACTTGCGAAGCCTTGCCAGATTGATGAAGGATTTAGGTGTGGTGGTGCCATTGGTAACATCGGATGGCCCATGGCATGATATGTTGGCAAATGGCTCGATTCCAGAGCTGGCTTTACCGACGATGAATTGTGGTTCAAAAATCACAGAACATTTTCGTAAGCTAGAGGCTTTTCATGGTGAGAAAAAACCGCTGATGGTCATGGAATTTTGGATCGGTTGGTTTGATGCTTGGGGCGACGAGAAACATCATACCACTGATATTGAGAGTGCTGCCAAAGAGCTTGATGATATTCTTAAAGAGGGTTCTGTAAATATTTATATGTTCCATGGTGGGACCAATTTTGGTTTTATGAATGGAGCTAACTATTATGAAAAATTAGCACCAGATACAACATCATATGACTATGACGCTTTGCTGACGGAGTGGGGCGATGTGACGCCGAAATACCTTGCTTTTCAGGAAATAATTTCAAAATACACGACCATTCCAGAAATGGAGCTATCGACAAAAATCATAAAAAAAGCCTATGGGACAGTACCTGTAAGTGAAAAAGTATCTTTATTCTCGACTGTTGACACATTAGCTTTAGCTGTGGATAGCCCTTATCCTTTGACCATGGAAGCTTTGGGGCAGTCTACAGGTTACATCTATTATACATCGAAAATTGGTGGGGCACGTGAAATTGAGGATTTTCGTTTGATTAGTGTGAAGGATCGGGCCAATGTATTTGTGAATGAGGAGCCTTTGTTTGTGAAGTATGATTTGGAGATGGAAGCCCGTGAAAATTTTGACCTTGTTGCGACAACCAATGAATTAGGCATCCTAGTTGAGAATATGGGGCGGGTGAATTATTCGGTCAAGATGAATCATCAAACGAAAGGGATTCAAGATGGCGTGGTGATTAATGGGGCATTCCAGAGTGGTTGGACGCAATATGCTTTGCCGATGGATAATTTAGAGCAGGTTGATTTTTCAAGGGATTGGTCATCTGGTGTTCCAGGATTTTATCAGTTTAAATTTGAAGTGGATGAAATAGGTGATACATTCTTAGATATGACCGGTTGGGGCAAAGGATTTGCGATGTTGAATGGCTTTAATTTAGGTCGCTTTTGGGAAGTAGGGCCGCAGGTGCGGCTGTATGTGCCAGGTCCGCTATTGAGACTTGGTGAAAATGAGCTTATCATTTTTGAAACAGATGGGAAAGTCGGGGAACAGGTTATTTTTACAGATGAACCTAATTTATGGAAGTAGAGGAGAAGCAGGATGGAAACAAAAGTTTGGATAGAAAATGCATTGGAACAGGCTATTGCTAAAATCAGCGCAAACACAGAGGAATTTTACACATTAGTACCTGGGCCAGCCTCAATTAATGAGCGTTATTTACCAGAAAAAAATGATTATTGGACAGCCAGTTTTTGGGTCGGAATGTTATGGTTGGCAAAAGAATATACACAAGATACACAATTTGATAAGGTGATCAATGTTCAAATGGCAGAATTTAAAAAACGTTTAGATGAAAAAATCGGATTGAACACCCATGACATTGGCTTTTTATATACATTGTCAGCAGTTGCTGAGTATCGTTTAACAGGAAGTGTCTCAGCAAAAGAAATGATCATCCGTGCTGCGGACGAGCTAATGACGCGTTTTCATCCTGAATCAGGTATTATTCAAGCCTGGGGGAATTTGGACAATATGGAAGAGCGAGGTCGTATGATCATCGACTGCAACATGAACTTACCACTCTTATATGTAGCTTCACAATTAACAGGGGATGAAACATATAAGCAAGCAGCTTATAGTCATGCCAAGCAAGCGGCGAAATACATCATTCGTGAGGATCATTCTACTTATCATACCTTCTATATGGATCCTGTCACAGGTGAGCCTAAATATGGAAAAACTGCACAAGGCTATTCTGATGATTCTTGTTGGGCACGTGGTCAAGCCTGGGGGATTTATGGATTTGCCCTTAGCTATCTTTACACGGGAGATGAAACATTCCTAGATGAAGCATCTAAACTGGCAGATTATTTTCTGAAACGACTTCCCGATGACAAAGTCTGCTATTGGGATCTGGATTTCACAACTGGTGATGAAGAACGTGACTCATCGGCAGCAGCCATTTTGGTGTGTGGTCTGTTAGAGTTAAGTAAACAATTGCCACTCTCTAACCCGAAGAAGGAAGTCTATAATCAGTCGGCACTGGAAATTTTACATGAATTGTCGACAAATTACACGACGGAAAAGCGACCTGAATCAAATGGCTTGTTGCGTCATGCCGTCTATGCAAAGCCAGATGGAAAAGGGATAGATGAATGTTGTATATGGGGGGATTACTTTTACATGGAGGCATTGACCAGGGTCAACAAGAGTTGGTATAGCTATTGGTAATGCTGCGCTTAAGGGTGACAAATTTACTTAACAGGAGTGAGTAATCCATGATAAATTTGAAGTTAAAACATAACCCGCTAAAAACAAAAGCAGATATGCAAAAAGCGTTAGTTGATCTTATTAAGCCATTAGAACCTTACTTTGACAGTTCTGTTTACGGATTGAAATATGATAGCGGTGGTGCTCATTGTCGAGAATTGACCCGTGAAGTAGAAGCTTTGCTTCGCCCTTTGTGGGGAATTGTTCCATTGATGGCTGGCGGTGGGAATACTGAGATTATTTATCGCTATTTGAATAAAATCAAAGCTGGAACCAACCCAAATCATCCGTCATATTGGGGTGAAATCTCAAATCGAGATCAGATGATGGTAGAGATGGCTTCTATTGGAACAGGACTTTGTATCGCAAAAGCGCATTTTTGGGATGTCTTAACGAAAGCAGAACAGGAAAATCTTTATCGCTGGTTAGAACAAATTAATCATTACGAAATGCCACCAACCAATTGGTTATTCTTTCGAATTTTAGTTAATCTTGGATTTAAGCAATGTGGACTGCCTTATCCTAAAGAGCAAATTGAAGCCGATTTGACTGATATTGATTCTTACTATCTTGATCAAGGGTGGTATGTGGATGGCTATCCTGATCAGATCGATTATTACATCCCTTTTGCTTTTCATTTTTATGGTTTGCTCTATGTGAAAGTGGTGGATGATGAACAAGATCCATATGTGCATAAATTCAAAGCGCGGGCCATTCAGTTTGCTAAAGCGTTTCGTCATTTCTTCACTGATGATGGAATTGCTGTTCCGTATGGTCGTAGTTTAACCTACCGATTTGCTCAATCATCCTTTTGGGGTGCATTGGCTTTTGCGGATGTGGAGGCTTTGCCATGGGGTGAAATTAAACATCTTTGTTTACAAAATTTGCGGCATTGGTTTAAACAAAGCATCTTTTCAGCAACAGGTGAATTAACCATCGGTCATTATTATCGAAATTTAGTGATGGCAGAGGGTTATAATGCTTATGGCTCGCCTTACTGGGCTTTGAAGAGTTTTATCTTTCTAGCTATTCCAGAACAGCATCCATTTTGGCAAGCCGAGGAAGTGATAGGAGAAGCTCAAGAACATTTGATGATTCCAGAAATGCGCGCCATTCTGGAAAGGGATACGACTGGGAATCAGGTGCAAATGTTTACCATGGGTCAGCATTGTGAAGGTCATGCACATGTGGAAGCCAAATATGAAAAATTTGTTTATTCGACTGCTTTTGGCTTTAGTGTTTCGAAAAGTGTCCTTAGTTTAGGTCAAGGTGCTTTTGATAACACATTGGCTGTTAGTGCTGATGGTGGACGCTACTATCGAAGTCGATATGGTGTTGAACATTATAAAATCAAAGATGATTATTTATTCTCTGTTTGGCAACCTTACGCCAGAACGCAGATTACCACTTATGTGATTCCACTTTTCCCTTGGCATATTCGGATTCATGAGATTCAGACAGATGGTGAATTGATGTTAGCTGATGGTGGATTTGCTTTTGATTGTGCGACAGATTTCCAAGTTTTGCAAGATGAAAGTTCAGTTTGTGGGGTTGCACCTGAAATGGTTAGTGGGATTAAGGTATTGATCGGGAAACAAAAGGCGGAAGTGGTTTTTACAGAGCCGAATACGAATATTTATTTTGATCGTGTGGGAATTCCAACTTTGAAAAGGACTGTTTCTTCAGGGAATTACTTATTTGCTTCGGCGGTATTAGGTGCTATTGGAGATGGGTGCGAGGATTTTTGGCAAACAGTGCCTGAGTTAGAAATTAGTAAAAATGCTTATATCGTTAAATACAAGGAGCGAGAAGTTCATATTAGTAAAAAGTAGGAGGTGTGAAATGAGTGGATTCTTTAGTTTAGATGGAAAATTGTACAAATTTGGGTCATTGATTTGTGATTTGTTTCTTGTTGGCTTATTGTGGACACTCTTTAGTCTACCGATTATTACAATAGGTGCAACAACAACTGCACTTTACTATGTTTGTACAAAAAAGCATTCGGGAGATGATGTCTATATTGTTAAAAATTTTTTGAAAAGCTTTCGAGAAAACTTTGTCAAAGCGACCGTGATGTTTTTGATCCTTCTTTGTATTTCATTTGTATTGTGGACAAATCTTCATATTTTAGGTCAGATTAATTGGGGATGGTTTAATCGTCCTGTTTCGATTGTTTTGTGGGTTGTGCTACTCCATGTTTTTCTTGTGGCTACAAATGCTTTTTGTGTCCTTTCACGTTTTGAAGTGACAGTGTTCACAGCACTCAGGTATGGGCTTTTTATGGGATATCGAAATTTTTTCACAACAATTACCAATTGGGTAACATTATTGGCCATCTTTTTGGCTTCGGTTTTTGTGCCCATGTTGCTTGTATTTATGGGAGGATTTTACGTTTACTTCACGTCATTTGCTTTTATTAGATTGTTTCGCCAACATTCGGCGGAATTTGGGGGTGTATGCAATGGTATTGCAAGCAGTGATATTGCAGGTAATTGACATGGGTGGTTTAGAAAAGTAATATCAGAGTTAGAAAGGGTTGATGGATGAGATGGAAAGTGTAAATTTAATGAAAGTGCGACGTACATCGACATATTGGAAAAGTTATTGGTCCAAGTATTGGAATGTGTACCTGATGTTGTTAATTCCGATGATTTTTGTTTTTATTTTCAGTTATATTCCGATGGTTCACTTGGTACGAGCCTTTGCTCGGAATAATACCATTGCACCAGTCACAGGCTTAACGTGGGTTGGATTTGATAATTTTAGAGAGGCCTTTGCTTTACCTGCTTTTCGAAATGCCATTCGAAATACACTGATGTTTAGCTTTTTAGACTTAATTATTGGGTTTCCTGCTCCTATTATTTTGGCACTAATGTTAAATGAATTAAAATTTAAGCGATTTAAAAAAATCACACAAACGCTATCTTATTTGCCACATTTCATTTCTTGGATTATTGTAGGGGGGTTAGCGACGGCTTTATTGTCGAGTAACTCTGGAAGCATCAACATCATGCTTGAAAATCTTGGATTTGAGCGGATCCTCTTTTTGGAGACCCATACAAATTGGGTCATAACCAATATGGCTCTCTCTGTTTGGCGTTCAGTTGGGTGGTCTTCTATCATTTATTTAGCAGCTATTACCAATATCAATCCTGAATATTACGAAGCAGCCGAAATTGATGGGGCAACGCGACTTAGAAAAATGTGGCACATTACCTTGCCTGGTATTAGGCCAACAATTATCATTCTTTTTACTCTGGCTCTTGGTGGTATTTTAGGTGCAGCATTGGATCGTTTTATGGCCTTAGAAAATAGTTTTGTTAGGGGACCAGCAGGTGTTGCTGATGTTATTTCAACATTTGTGTACCGATGGGGAATTCACAACCAGCAATTTGCACTTTCTACTGCGATTGGATTATTCCAATCAACCATTGGAATGGTGATGTTATTATCAGGAAACTGGATTGTTAGAAAGTTAGGTGGCGATGGTTTTTGGTAGGAAGGAGTGAGAAACTGATGGAAAAAAATAAAAAAAGCAAATATTATAAAAAAAGAATTACCCCTGGAGATATCTTCATTGCAACCACCATGTTTATTTTAGCAGCTGTATGTGTTTTACCGCTCCTACATGTGATTGCTGTTTCATTTAGTAGTCCTGCTGCACTTATGCGTGGAGAAATCAGCATCTTTCCTATTGAATTTCAAGTGCAGGCCTATTTGGATATTATTGGTGACGGACGATTTGTAAGGTCTTTGATTTGGACCATTGTCTTGACTGCTACGGTGGTGATCGTTAATCTTGTGATGACGGTGCTGTCTGCTTTCCCCCTCACTTATCAAGATTTAAAAGGGCGAAAAGTCATTACCTTTTACTTCATCTTTACGATGATGTTTGGAGCAGGACTCATTCCGGCGTTTATTTTAAATCGACAATTAGGCTTAATTAATAGTCCACTGGTCTTAATTATCCCGGGAAGTCTATCGATCTTTAATCTTATTATCATGCGAAATTTCTTTTTGGGGATTCCTACGAGCCTTAAAGAATCGGCTGAAATCGATGGTGCAAGTCCGATGACGATTTTATTTAGAATATTTGTTCCATTGTCGTTGCCTTCTTTTGCAACCATTGGCTTATGGGTTGCTGTTGGACGTTGGAATGGTTTCCAAGATGCTTTGTTTTTCCTACCTGGTGCCTCGGAATGGCATCCTGTGCAATTGCTTCTCTTTAATATTCTACAACAGAATACATCAGTAGATGTGGCAGATCCTGGTTCGGCAACAGCAATGGCACCTGGATGGGGGCGTATTCTTGAACGGGCAAGTATTGTAGTAGCGTTGATTCCAATCTTATGTGTCTATCCATTTATCCAAAAGTACTTTGTTGCAGGGGCAACCCTTGGAGCTGTTAAAGGATAAGAAAAATGTGCATTTCGGCAAAAAGCTAGGATGTAAGTCACGTATGAAGTTTGAAGTTTTGTAACACAACTGGATTTAATATTAAAGGTGTTAAACACCCAAATTTAGGAGGAAACAAAATGAAGAAAAAAGTTTTACTGTTAATGGCATGTTTTACAGCATTGATTCTAGTTTTAGCTGCATGTGGCAATGACGACGATGAAACAGCTGGTAATAACAATGAGCCAACCAACAATGCTGGGACTGATAATGGCGGGAATGGGGGTGGAGAAACTGGTGGAAATGATGGGCTTCCAGATGGGATGTATGTGGATGAACATGGAAACTATCGTTTTACTGAAACGCGTCATATTTCAGTTGCCCTTTGGAATCGTTTGGATGAAGTAGAAACAAGCGATACTGATTGGGCACACTGGATTCAGGAACAAATGTTAGAAGTACACAACATTAGTGTGGAATTTGAAACGACAACTCGCTGGGGTGAGGGTGGCGTTCACTCTGTGCGCCTTTCAGCAGGGACAGCACCAGATGTGGGTTATACCCAAGATATGAATATGGTTCGAACACTAGGAACAATGGGCGGCATGATTAACCTCTATCCATGGCTACAGCAATATGGCCATATGTTCCCACACATGTATGATCTGGCAACAGAAGAATACATCTATTGGGAACTTGACCCAGTTGCAGAGGAATTATGGGCGATTACAGGACGTCGTACAAATTTAGGGATTCCACATTTGGCTACTTTCATTCGTGAAGACTGGTTAAATGCCTTAGACTTGCCAATTCCAACCACACTTGAAGAATATGAAGCAACATTAAAGGCATTTCGCGATCGTGCTGATGAGCTTCCAGGTGTTGGAAATGATGTCACTTGGCGTGTGATTACGCAACATGCAGATGAAGAAGCAGACCTTGAAGAGGAGTATGAGTACCGTCAACTGACCATTTCTCCAGAAGACATTATTCCAAAATACGTTGTAGGTCTCCAAAGGACGACAGGTGTATATGATGCGTTTATTCCACACAATATCAGTGAAAGAGAACGTTTCATGACAAGTTTTGGCTACTTAGCAAATGAACATGCGGCGCGTGAAATGATGCGTGTTTTCAATCGCTGGTTTAATGAAGGTTTAATTTATCAAGACTTCGTTTTGGCTGAAAGTGTGAACGAAGGAGATATGGTTCGTTTAGGTCTCGTTGGATCAATCAACCAAATGTGGGATCAGCCTTTCCGTCCTGCTGATGGTTGGACAAGAGTAATGCGTGAAAATATTGGCGTAGATGCCAATTGGATTGCTATTTTCCCATTTGAAAATGACGCTGGTGTCAATAGAAAATTCACAGGCGGACTCAACGATCGTTCAATCTTCTTCCCAAATACAAATACAGAAGTGATGGCATCATTATTATACTTAGACTTTATGAGCCGACCAGAAACATTAGATTTCCTACAGTTTGGCTTTGAAGGGGTACATCATGAAATTTTAGATGGTGGTCTCTTTGGGGTGCTACCAAGTCAATATTGGCCACCAGAGCAAAACATGAGTGGTGCAAGAAACTTTGATATTATCCCATTGATCAATGGTGTTTGGTTCGACTTGGTTGATCAAGATCGTGCATTCAGAACAGCAGCACTCGCTTATCCAGGCATTGCACCAGAATCAATCATTGATACATTGGATATCATTATGGAAAATACCTATATTTTTAGGCCAGTTAACGTGCGTGCCATAGATGCTGAAGAAGGAAGATTAGGCCCGCTACAAGATTTAGCATTCCAAATGTTTGATAGATTGGTTGCAAGTCCAGACGTAAACCAAGACAATTTTGATGCCATGTTTGATGCCGAGTACGCCAATTTCTTGGCAACAGGTGCAAGAGCCATTATGGCAGAGCGTGAGCAAGCTTGGATCGAAATGTTTGGGGATGTTGACAATATGCCAGGCAGATAATAACGTGCCAGGCAAATAATAATATGCCTGGTAGATAAACAATTATGAACTTCACTCACGCTGTGAGATAATCGATTTTTGAAAAAGATTATACCTACAGAGGTTTGAAGTTCTTTTTCGTTTATGATATCATTAACAACAAATAGGAGTGGGTGATGATATGAAAGTCAATAAACTTGATTTTGGGGATGCATTTTTTCAACCTTTTATCACCGAGGTTAAAGAAGAAGTGAAAGCCATATTGGACAAAGTCTCGCCATCATCAGGGATGACATATGAAGCCATTTTAGCATTCACTGAAAAAGGGAGCCGTCGTGAATCAGAAAAGATTTACTTTCAGCGTCGTAAAGAAGTGGTTGCTTTGGGGCTGTATTTGCAAATGAACAATAATGAAGTTGCCATGTCACATTTCAAAAATTTGGTTTGGGACATTTGTCAGGAATATTCATGGTCGTTGCCAGCTCATTTCAAAACGGGATATCACCAAACGACCATTGATTTATTCGCAGCAGAAACAGCTCATATGATGGCAGAATTTATGGAAATTTTTGCTGCTGAATTTGAACCTTTATTGTTGACTGAAATCAGGAATCAAATCTGGCGACGTGTTTTAACGCCATTTTTAGAGATGGACTGGTCTTGGGAAAATTTAGAAAACAATTGGAGTGCAGTATGTGCGGGTGCCATTGGCATGACGGTTTTGGTGCTTGATGTTGAGCCAAAAGAAAAAAAGATCATTTTGGATCGGTGTTTGAAAGCCATGGACTGTTTTCTAAAAGGATATGGCGAGGATGGGTGTTGTACTGAGGGGGTTTCTTATTGGGTATACGGATTTGGGTTCTATTTGTACTTTGCTGAGGCCTATGAGCGATATTTAGGGATTGATCTTTTAGTAGGGGAAAAATTGGAGGCCATCGCATCATTTCCTGGGAAATTACAGCAGAAAGATGGGCGTTTTGTCATGTTTTCAGATGCCGTGGCTACAACCCATATTCCAACAGGAATTCAGAGCTTTTTAAAGAGAAAATGGGGCATTTCCTTGCTGAATGATGGCAAAATATCTAGCTTTCATTTTGACCATTGCTACCGTTGGGCGCATTTGAGTCGAATCTTAAAGTGGCGCGACCCTGATGCGTTGACCGTCGTAAAATCAGCGCGTTCTAATCATTATTTTCCTGATGCTCAATGGTTTATATTCAAAAATGACGACCTCTTTTTCGCAGCAAAAGGTGGGCATAATGGAGAATCCCACAATCACAACGATCTGGGAAGTTTCGTTTTTGGGATAGGTGAAGATTTAACCTTAGTGGACTTTGGAGCAGGTGCTTACAGTGCTGATTATTTTGGCGATAAGCGATATACCTATATCCAGACCCGTTCAAATTGGCATTCAGTCCCAACACTAAATGACCAAGAGCAGATGGAAGGTGCCAAATATCAAGCAACAGTTGAAAAAGTACAAATTGATGACTCAGGTTGCTATTTCAAACTCGACCTCTCAGAAGCTTATCCTGCAAATACCACGCTCAAGCGGAGTTTTCAATTAAATGCCTCAGCAAAACAGTTACGCATTGTGGATGAAACAGACGGGATAAGCTACCAAGCCAATTTTGTGACATATGAAAAGCCCATGATCAAAGATGAAAAGATTTTATGGCAAAAATTGCAACTGATCTACCACCCAAACCAATTCCAGGTTAACATTGAGGAAGCAGTGGCACTTAACCACTTTAATCAAGAAGAGAAAGTCTACGCCATCAGGTTGAACCCAAAGAAAAAATCAGCGCAATATGAATTTATTTTCACAGAGCAAGTGTGACATTGTTTGGTTTAAGTTTGGAAAAATGCGAGGAATTAGAAAGTGAGATGGTTTTAAACGCTACTTTCTCGTTTGATTAATTCTGTTGCGATGAAAATCTTTTTTGCGAGCCTTCTCTTGGTTTTAATCCGCTCACATAAAGTTTCAACAGCTGTGACGCCCAAATGATAAGTATTTAAATCGACGGTTGTAAGGGTGGGTATTGTATATTGGGATAACGAAATGTTGTTATAACTAATGATGGAAACCTCATCAGGAACTTTGATTTTATGTTCATTTAATGCTCTTAAGCAACCGATGGCGATAGTATCTGAAATGATGATGTAGGCGGGTTGAAGATGGTTGTTTCGAATGATATTGGACATGATTTCGTAACCAGTGTCTGCATTTATTTCACCTTGATAAATGGTATCATGATTTGCTTTTTCATAACTTAAGAATGTTTTTAAGCGCAGATCATCTAAGAATACTTTGTCATCTAAGGTTGAATCAATGCCACCGATAAATCCAATTTCAAAAATACCCATTGAATTTAAGTGCTCAATGACATGATTTGTTGCATTTTCTAGGTCGACGACCACAACATCAATTTCTGGATGTTTTGAATAACTATCTACTAAAATAAAATGTGGACTAAGCATGCGAAGTTGCTCAATTTCTGCACCGCTAAACTTCCCTAGAGCAATTAAGCCGTCAAGTTCAGCCTCTTTGATTTCGTCGTGATGGTTTTCAAGAAGATAATATAGTTTTAATTCAATTTGATGAAGACTGCAGTATTCTTGAATGGCAAGTCTGATTGATAAATAATAGGGGTCGTTGATTTCGTTAGCAACAGAATGCCAATAGGCAAGCCCAATCTTTCGCTGTGATTTTTCAGTTAAAGTGGGTTGAATTCTCCACGCTAGTCCTCGATAGTTGAGTTTTTCGGCAGCACTTAAAATTGCTAGTTTTGTTTCTTCTGAAACGCTGAAAGTTTGATCGTTGTTGAGTACGCGTGAAATCGTTGTAATTGAAAATCCAGTTGCATTTGCAATATCTTTTAATTTAGTCATTAAACATTCCGCCTTCGATTTGTTTGGTGAACAAATTTTTTCTATTGTAATTATACCATGTTTGAAAAGAAAAATGAAGTGTTTAAAGTATTTTACTAAAAAAAATCACAATTTATTCGCTTCTTATTTTCAAATAGGGCTAATATAGGTCTTTAATAAGTAAAAATAGGCATTTATGATGGATTTTTTAGTTAAAAAGGCGAAAATGATAAAATATTTTACTAAAAAACTTTACAACCAGAAATGGATATGCTATAATCATTTTGTAAATCGTTTTAAAACATAAGGAGGCGTTACAAAATGAAAAATAAAGGTATAAAATTACTAGGTATAATGGCGATTGCGATTGTTGCATTAGCTGTTTTGGTTGCTTGTGATAATGATAATAATGAGACTACTGGTGAGGATATCACAGAAATCACAGTTTGGGCTTGGGATCCATTATTTAATATTGCGGCATTAGAAGTTGCAGAGTCAATGTGGGATGAAGAAGAGATTACTTTAAACATTATGGAAAGTTCGCAAGATGATATCGTCACACGTTTAACAACACAATTAGCTTCTGGCGTGACAACGGAGCTTCCCAATATTGTTTTAATTGAGGATTATCGTGCAGCAGGATTTTTACAAGCATTTCCTGGCATGTTCTATCCGTTAGAGTCATATATCAATCCTGCTGATTTTGTTCCTTACAAAAATGCAGTAACGAGCTGGGATGGAACACAATATGGTTTGCCTTTTGATACAGGAGCAACAGGATTTTATGTCCGTGTTGATTATTTAGAAGCAGCAGGATT
>Ga0131853_10002510_pt1 | contig 32782 bp, 27 predicted proteins | sample TergutLab28metaG_FD_92764 | JGI IMG/M metagenome (GOLD analysis project Ga0131853, IMG submission 92764) | Labiotermes labralis P1 segment gut microbial communities from Petit-Saut dam, French Guiana - Lab288 P1 (version 2) (version 2) | ecosystem: Host-associated > Arthropoda: Insects >... | reverse complement strand
TCATACTGCCGCCTTGGTCTATGGTATCAATCCCAAGCCTGTTTAACAGGTACATCATAGCGGTTGTATATCCTTTACATTGTGTCAGCCTTATATCTCCGAAAAAACCAAGTATGGTTGTGTCATTAGCAATTCGCGCAAGCGGCACAAAATCTTCAAAAGTCCAATTATAGCTTAAAACACTCACAACATAATCATATACATAGCGCACAACCTCAAAATCGTTGCTCATGTCAATACTTCTACGCATGTTTTGTTCAAATTCATCAAACATGGCCAAGACATTGTTATATGCTATTTGCCTGCGGTCAGCAAAAGCAAAATATGCAGGCACGGTTATATACGGTACCAAGCCACTATCTAAATGCCGTATACCCGGCACAATAAGATTAAGAAAGAATTGTGGGTTAGCATCTGTAAAATAGAAATACACCAAAAGAAACTCTTCCATTGACAGACTAAAGGGTGCATCCAGAGGATATACAATATCTACAGACCAATGTTCGTCATCAAGCATCAGCTGTATGTTCTGTCTTGACTCGTTGTCGAATGTAGGCAACGCGTCCATCCATATATTTTTGACCTCATTGTATTCATCGATGTAGTCATGTAAATCATGTAGCATCAAAAAGCTATGTGACCTCATAAGAAATTCATAGAGCCTTATTTTTTCTTCGCTGTTGTTTAATTGCGAAAGTGCCCACATGGCCCATTCTTGGTTAGAGCCTGTTGTGTAGAGTTCTATATTGTGAAAAAAGCTTAAATTTGAACTGCCGTATTGGCTGCGTGTGAAAACTATTGGTGGCTCTTCGTTTGTGGTTACCTGCTGTGCTGTGCATCCGCTAAACAGGATAATTATTGTCGCAATTATTGCAGAAATTAATTTTTTCATACTATCGCTCCTGATGCTATGATATATTTCATTATCGCAAGCTTAGTCCATATATGCAAACATTTGCTATAACCGAGAAAAATAACTCACATACAGTTTCACCCAGCCTGTGCTATAATTGGCTATAGTTATATATCTTGCTTAGTAGCGATTTGCAAGTAATATGATACCGGGAGGGGTTATTGTGAATATCCATATATTCAAAAGATTACCGTTGAAGTATAAGATTATGATTTTAATTAACGGCAGCATGGTCATATCCTTATAGGTAAAGCATGAAGGCCCCCGATGTACCCACATCAATTTAAGAAAAAACCTATGAAAATTTGCGGCAATAAATCGCAAATATTTCATAGGTTTTTTCTGTTATCGGTCTAATACTAAATCACGAAAGTGCTAAAAGCCTTTCAAGCCGGTTATAATTCGCGATTTTTTTATTGATAATACGCTGGATTATTTTTTCTGGTTCTGTGTTGGCTACCCCTTCTGATAATTCTATCAGCGTGCGAAGGGTGTTATTTTCTTCTTCCAATGCAAGTGCCAGCGCGTCTTTAAATTCTAATTTGGTGTTTATTTCGGCCTCTGCCGGTGTGAAATTGCCGCCAAAGTGGCTGGTAAGTATTTGGCTAAACTTTTGGGTGTGCTTTATGTTGTCGTCTGCGATATCTGCCAAGGTTGCTGCCGCTATCTGGCTGCCGGTCATGGTTTTGGCTAGGTGGCTGTAGAAGACTTGGGCGTTGCGTTCATCTTGGATTAGGCCTTCTATTGTTTTGGAAATGAATCCGGTTTCGGGTGAGGTGGTGGGTTGCATAGCTATTGGCGGCTGTTGCATCATAGTTTGCGGTATCATTGGCTGCTGCATTTGTTGGGCAGGCGCTGGCATAGCTACTGGCGTTTGCGGCTGTATCATAGGCGTTTGTTGCGCCATTGGCGGCGGCTGCGTCATTGATTGCTGTACCTGCGGGGCAGTGGCGGGCGGCTCGGCAACGGGTGGCAGGTGCCCGTTCTCCCGTAACAAACGCATTGTTGCTTCATCCAACGGTTCGTATCGCACGCCGTCGGGCAGGCTTTTGTTCATCCTGCGGAATTGCTGTGCGGCTTGCTCCGGGGATGATGGTTGATCCGCTGTGTGTGTGCTGGGCTGTGGCGTGGCGGTTCTGGTGGGAAACGTTACATCTTGCCCAGCGGGCGGGCTTTGGTGGGCTGTAGTACTATGCATAGCCTGCCGTGCCTGTGCATTTGGCATATTATTATGCCGCGGCATGGTCTGCCCTGCGATGTTTTGCGTGGGCCTAGGCGAAGTGCTGCCATGCATTACAGGCCGTGCCATTGTGTATTCGGGCCGTACTAAAGCTGCGTTAGCATTCCCAAGCTCTAATGGTGATGCGGGTTTTTGCATTTGCGATTGCCGCCGCCCGTTGGACTGCTTAGCCCTACGCTCGTGTGATGTTAACTCAAGTGGGTATAATTTTAATGTGTCTGCGCTTGACCGGGCGTGTCTGCTTTCTTGTGCGTTTTGCCCGGGCAAATTACTTCTGCGGCGCTGTTGCGCAAAGGGGCTTACTGGCCGGTTTTGGGTGAATATTGACATTGTTAATCCTCCCGGGAGGTTATTTTTGTATCGGTACATATTATGCGTTTTTATATGGTTAGGTGAAACTGGTTGTACGTTTCTTTATGGGCTTGCCAATGGTGGATTCAAAATGCATATTACGCGGCACTATTACAGCCGTAATGCCCATGCTATAATCATTATTATATAAAGCATTTGAATGAACATAATTTTATATTAGGCGGTGTTTAGATGGAGATAAGAGATTTGCGAATTGAAGATATTGAGTCATTATCAACTCTATATTGCCAATTTTGGAATGAGACTTCAGATATACAAAAAATGAAGGATAAGTTTAGTCAGTTACAAGGCAACGGCTCATATATCCTTCTTTGCGCGGAAGAAAACAGCGCACTCCTCGGTTCACTCATGGGGGTTATCTGTGAAGAGTTATATGGCGATTGCAAGCCGTTTTTAGTTGTTGAAAATATGGTGGTAGATAGTGTGTATAGGAAAAAGGGAATAGGCAAAGCATTATTCGCAGAACTTGAAGAACGTGCTAAAAATAAAGGATGTACACAGATTGTTCTGGTAACAGAAACAGAACGAAAAGATGCTTGTGGGTTTTACGAATCAATAGGCTTTCACCCAACAGCAAATAAAGGGTATAAGAAAAAGATATGATATCTTATGTGTTTTCATTTTATTCGCATTATTGACATGCATGGGTTATAATGGTTATATACGCAGGTAAAGCACGAATTAAAGCGAATATACAGGAGTGACTCATATGACCTTACGAAACTTACCTAAAGCATTAATAAAAAAAGCATTGCTGGTAGCGGGCGCTATCTCCTCCGGGGCCTTGGTTTTATCAACAATTGGCGTAATAGCATTACTAATTGTAGATGGCAGAACCACACCGCCCGACCTAATCCTGCCAACCACATCTCCGTATGAATACAATGAAGACGGAATGGGTGACGCGCTGGCATCCGCCCAAGAAGGTGGCGAAGACGCGGACGAACCCGAAGAGGACAACGGACTGCGTCCCCCAGCGAGGTCTAACTTCCTGATAGCCGGGGTAGACAATCATAACCTGACCGACACAATTATAGTAGGCAGTTTTTATCGTGAGACAGGCGATATTAAAATGATGGCTATCCCCCGCGATATGTATACCCGCTTGCCCGACCATAGGCTAGAGCAAATGCGGGCCGAAGGCTTGCGGCCTCCCACAACCATGAAAATCAATGCTTTAAGGGCATTTGGCGGCAGAAACGGCATATACTATCTAAAGCACCAGCTTGGTGAAATGCTGGGTGTCGAGTTCCATTACTATGTAGAGATGGATTTGATAGCCTTTAGGTATATAGTCGACGCGGCAGGTGGCGTGTATATAGATGTTCCTGTGCCAATGTTTTATAACCCGGAAAACGAAGATTTCGAAATAAGACTTTCACCCGGCTTGCAACACCTAAACGGCACTGCTGCGGAAATGTTTGTACGTTTTAGAAATTTCCCCACCGGTGACTTGGGCCGTAACCAGTCGCAGATGGAATTTATGGCACAGATAATAACCCAAGTATTGACCCGTGATACCATCATGAATGACCCGCTTGCGATGATAAATATCGCGCTTAACCATGTCCGTTCTAATGTCGGGCTGGGTGCGGTGCGTTATATCCCATATTTAAGGAATATTGGCAGCGACAGCGTCACAACGTTTACAATGCCTGGCCATGGTGCGTTTATAGGCGGGATATCTTGGTTTCTGCCGGATGCGGCACGGGTGCCGGGTGTGGTTAATCAGATATTTTACGCGGAGATAGAGCGGGAGTAGGAGGCGCAAATGGAATGGGATATCTGTTTAGACAAAAGTAGTGATATCCCCCTATACCGCCAACTAAGTGGCGCGCTTGCCGGACTTATGGCCAGTGGAAAGCTTAGCCCGGACGCGAAGCTGCCCCCTATAAGGCAGATGGCCCAGATGCTTAATTTGAACAACACAACAGTTGTAAGCGCGTATAAAGATTTAGAACGGAAGGCTGCGGTTTATTCTGTGGCGGGCAGTGGGACGTATGTGTCTCCGCCCGTACGCGCCCAAGATCTGGCGGTTCAAGCGCCTGTAGCTATTGCAGATGAATATATAAATTTTGCCCATATGGCAACAGAAGCGGCCCATTTTCCTGTGGCCGCTTTTAAACGGGCTTTTAACACCGTTATGGATAGGGATGGCGGCATGGCCTTCGGCTATCATGACAGCAGCGGTTATGAACCGCTTAGGGAAAGATTGTGCCACCTGTTAAGCGGGGTAGGGGTTGTGGCGGTTCCCGAATATGTACATATTATTTCAAGTGCGGAGCAAGGCATATGTATGCTGGCTGATACCTTGCTTAATTCAGGCGATACAGTGTTTGTAGAGCGGTCCTCCCCCCATGGGGCAGTAGCGGCGTTCAAATCCGCACGGGTTAAAATAATAGAAATACCCATGGTGAAGGAAGGGCCGGATTTTAACAGTGTAGAAGCCTTGCTAAGAAGGCACAAACCCAAGCTTTTTTATGTAACGCCAAACTTTAGGCAGCCAACAGGTGCATGTTACTCTGCCGAAAGTATGTGCCGCCTTCTAACACTTGCCCACGCCCACGACGCCTACATCATTGAAGAAGACCAGCTAAGCGATTTTTATTATGACGGCAAAAAAAGACCCCCGCTTAAGTCATTGGACTCAGGGGGGCGGGTAATTTACATAAAAAGCTTTTCCAGGATTATGACACAGGGCTTTGGCATGGATTTAATGGTTTGCCCACACACTATACCAGAGTTGAAAATGAACAACAGTATCTCCCCGCCGGGATATACTCAGCGGGCTTTTGATACATTTCTAAATTGTGGAGATTACGATACCCATGCCGCAAATATGCGTAGGATTTATGCCCGGCGATATCAAAGGCTGACCGCAGCGGCACACACATACTTGGCACCGCTTGCCAGTTTCGACCTTCCCGGCGGCGGGCTAAGTTTGTGGGTTACTCCTCACTGTGAGGTGAGGGGATATGCTGAAAAATTCCTGCAAAGGAAGGTAGTTGTCACACCAGAACAGCTTTTTGGTGCGGAAATGTTAGGGTTTAGATTAAGCTTTGCCGCCGTACCGGAGGAGTTAATTGCCGAAGGGGTTGGGGTAATTGCATCGGTTTTACGGGCGTTGAGTACGTTATCCCGGGCTTGATGTACATGGTTATCCAAACATCGCAGCGATAGCGTCGGCATATATGGTTTTTATAGTACCGCGGCGGTGGGGCAACTGTTCTAGTAGATACTGGGCCTGTACCCCAGAATTTATCTCCATAACAGCCAGTTCGCCCATCTCCATTGAGGCTATATCCACTGTGGCAAAATTAATGTTTATGCATTTTGCGGCCTGTATTGCCAGCTCGGCCAACCTTGCCCGCAGGTTCCCGTCATTTACCTCAAAGGCTTTGGCCCCTTGGGAAAGGTTATGCTTCCAGTCATCGCCCTTGGTTTTCCCATAAATATAATAAGCGCGGCCATTTAGGTAGAATACACGGTACTCTGTGTAAATTTCGTGGTAAGGGCTTAGGGCTACGTCCGGCTCTGTTGTGAAAATTTTTTGAATCGCGGTTTCCAATGCAAAGGGAGTTTTGCAAAAAAATACATCGTGGCCTTGCGCGCCTTTGTTAGGCTTAACAACAACGGCTCTATTATTTGCTTCAAGATAGTGCAACGCATTGGCCATTGTGCCGGTTTCATTAAGCAGATACGACCAGCGTAGGGGGTTGTACATTATTATATGTTCTATTGCAGCGATGCCGCTGTGGTTGAGTATTGTGTAGCAACCAGCTTTATCGCAGGCCAAACGGTCCGCGGCTGCGCTGTTTAAGTCCCAGTATGGGCCGAAGATGTGGCGGGGATGGCCACCTTTGACTAGGCGTAGGATATAGTCCCCAGATAAATAGTCCACTGATATGTTATTTTCTGCGCATATTTCGTTTATTAGTTCATTACGGATTTTCATATTGTCTCCTTTATAATGGGGCCGCTGCCCCCAAACCCCCGCCGCTGCGGCGGGCAAAGCCCGTCCTCGCTTCCTCGCTGCGCTGCGGTCACCCGCCCCGGCGTGGTGAGTTATTGCCGCTGTGCGGCTTTGCATTCGTCTTTCAGCTTGCAATCTCCACACTGCGGGCTGCGGGCTGTGCATACCTTTCGCCCATGTGAAATTATCTGCTGGTTACACCTTATCCAATGCGACTTTGGTAGCTTTTCCATTAGCTCAAATTCAATTTTAACCGGGTCTGTATGTTCTGTCAGCCCCAACCGGCGGGATACGCGCATTACATGGGTGTCCACCACAACGCTTGGTATGTTAAATATGTGTCCTCGTACAACATTGGCTGTCTTACGGCCTACGCCGCTTAGCGCGGTTAGGGCCTCTATATCAGATGGTAACTCGCCGTTATGCTCTGCAAGCAGCACGCGGGCGCTGCTTTGCAAGTGCCGCGCCTTTGCCCGAAAAAAACCTGTCGAATGTATCAATTTTTCCAGCGTAGGTAACTTCGCGTTGGCTATTGATTCAAGCGATGGGTATTTTTTATACAGCGCCGGCGTAACTATGTTTACGCGGTCGTCTGTACATTGGGCGCTTAGTATTGTGGCAAACAGTAACTGCCACGGGGCTTCATAATTAAGAAAACAACGGCCATCCCATGGGTATAGGCTGTCCAAAATTTCTAATATGCGGGTTATAGAGTCGGGGGTTGCGTTCATGTTATCACCTTTTTCCGGTAGTTTCCGCAATATAATACACGATGCGCCATAGGTTTTTCAAGAAAGTGTTACTTTTTCGGTTTTGATACTAATGATGAACCTTTTTCTCGTGGCGCTAACCTATGTATGTTGTGGTTCTACATAGCAACAAGTATAATACTAAGCTGAAAGCGTACAAAAAACACGAACGGAGCCACGAATGACATTCATCTTAGACGTACACATTCATACAGTAGCCAGCGGCCACGCCTATAGCACAGTAAGCGAAAACGCCGCCCATGCTGCTTCTATCGGCCTGACCCACATTGCCATAGCCGACCATGGCCCCGCGATGCCCGGTGGGCCTCATTTTTTCACATTTTCTAACCAGCAAATTATACCCGGCTACATCCACGGCGTACGCATACTTAAAGGCGCGGAAGTGAATATCATAGACCATGATAGTAAGCTGGACTTGCCGGACAAGCTATTGCATACGATGGACTTCACAATAGCATCACTTCACAGGGGTGTACTCCCGCCCACAAACAGGGACACTCATACTCAAATGATGATAAAAGCCATGGAAAACCCAGTGGTAAGCATACTGGGCCATCCCGCGTGCGCTCATTTTGATATAGATATTGAAGCTGTAGTTTCCGCTGCCGCGCGCACAGGCACAATAATTGAGATAAATAACATGACATTAAACCCGAAATCCGTACGCTACAAAGGTGACGAAGACCAGAGGCGGCTATTGACTGCATGCAAAAAATACAAAGTGCCGATACTGGCTTCTTCGGACGCGCATTTCTGCGCACTTGTAGGCGAAATGGGCAAGGCTAAAGCCCTGATAGAAGCCGAAGGCATACCCGAATCCCAAGTACTTAATACAAGTGCTGAGTTGTTCTTCCAAGCCGTGCAAATGAAAAGAGACGCGATGCTCTAAAATCGCCGACCAAGGAGGCATAAATTAGACAATGGACTATCTGGCAAAACTAAACCCCGCCCAGCAAGAAGCCGTGCTACATACCGAAGGGCCGCTTTTGGTGTTTGCGGGGGCAGGCAGCGGAAAAACCCGCGTTCTAACCTACCGTGTAGCACATTTGATAGAGCAAGGAATCGACCCCTATCATATTATTGCCATTACCTTCACCAACAAAGCCGCCAACGAAATGCGAGAGCGCATAAGCGCCATTACCCAGCTGGGCGAGCAAGTGTGGGTAAGTACCTTCCACGCGGCCTGCACACGTATACTGCGGCGTGAAATTGACGCGCTAGGCTACGGAAGCGGCTTTTCGATTTACGATGCCTCCGACAGCGAACGCCTGATAAAAGAATGTCTCAAAGAGCTTAACCTAAACGACAAAGACTACCCGCCCCGTATGCTATCAGATGCAATTAGCACGCAAAAAAACGAGTTAGTTACTCCCGAAGAGTATGAGAGCCAATCCGCCGGATATTATCGTGAAAGCAACATAGCCGAAGTCTACACCCTATATCAAAAAAAGCTAAAAGCCAGCAACGCCCTTGACTTCGATGACATAATAATGCAAACAGTAAATCTGCTAGCAAATCATGAGAACATCCGTAACAAATATCAAAACCGCTTCCGTTATGTATTAGTAGACGAATACCAAGACACCAATCACGCCCAGTACCGCCTTGTAAGCCTGTTGGTAGGCCATACCCACAATATCTGCGTAGTAGGTGACGACGACCAAAGCATCTACGGATGGCGCGGCGCAAACATAGAAAATATCCTAAGCTTCGAAAAAGACTACCCCAATGCCAAGATAGTAAAGCTAGAAGAAAACTACCGCTCCACCCAGCGCATACTTAATGCCGCAAATGCGGTAATCTCCAAAAACGACAACCGCGCATCCAAAAGCCTGTGGACCAAAAATGATGAAGGCCCAATGATAAAGCTGCACACCGCCTCCACAGACAAGGAAGAGGGCGCGTTTGTAGCCAATGTAGTCAAATCAATGACAATGGAGAATGCCGCTTACAGCGATTTTGCCGTACTATACCGCACCAATGCCCAATCCCGCGCGATTGAAGACCAGCTTGTAATGCATGGTATACCTTACAGGCTCTTCGGCGGGGTGCGCTTCTACGAACGTATGGAAATCAAGGATATTTTGGCATACCTAAAAGCCATCAACAATCCCGCAGACGACTTAGCCTATATGCGGATAATTAACGTACCACGCCGCGGCATAGGCGCAACCACAATAGCCAAAATCCAAAGCCATGCTGCAAGAATGGGTATGCCCTTCTCACAAGCCTTAGCGGAATGCGACCGCATTCCTGATCTAAAAAATAAACATATCAAGGATTTCGCAAATTTTATGGCAGAATGCGTAGAATTTGCTAAAGAATACCCCGTGACCGGCCTGATGACAAAAATATTAGAAGAAACAGGGTACTACAGAAGCCTAAACGACGGCACAGTAGAAGGCGAAGGCCGGATGGATAACGTGGACGAACTTCTATCCAAAGCTGGCCAGTTCGAGCGGGAATCTGATGACTCTTCCTTAGGGCGGTTCTTGGAAGATGTGGCGCTAGTGGCGGATATAGACAGCTACCAAGAGGACTCTGGCGCGGTTTCACTTATGACGTTACACAGTGCTAAAGGGCTGGAATTTAACACCGTGTTTGTTGTGGGGCTTGAGGAAAACATCTTCCCGTCGTCGCGGGCGGCAAAGGATGGCGACCAAACCGCATTGGAAGAAGAACGTCGATTATGCTATGTAGGCTTCACAAGGGCCGAGAAAACACTGTATATCAGCCACGCAATGAGGCGGCTGCGGTACGACGGGTTCCACAATAACCCTCCTAGCCGGTTTATAAAAGACGTACCTATTTTGCATATGGAAAATGTAAACATGTTTGGCCGCCCTCGAGAGCGGGTTGCCTCCCCTCACGGGCAGCAACCGGCGCAGCACGGCCCGTTTGGAATGCAGCAGACACAGCGTGGGGCATTTGAAACAGCCACAGAAAGGCAACGTGGCATGCAGCCGTATGCAAGCAAATTAACCCAAACCCCAAAAGGCGACCGCCCCGATTATGATGTTAACGATATAGTAATCCAGCCTATCCACGGGATAGGGAAGGTACTAGAGATGAAGCCATCCGGCCCAGACTACGAAGTTACAGTATACCTGTACGATGCCAAAAGAAACCGCAAGTATATCTCCAAATTCTCTAATCTAGAAAAGTATGATGAAAGTAAGCATATGGCACAATACGGGCCGGTACCGGAAGAATAAATACGTTTCATAATTCTAACAAAAGGAGAATATAAAATGAACAAATACGATGAAGGAATGGCAATTCTTGAAGAAAAATTCGGAGGGGACAAAGACAACGTCATCTCCCTTGCTACAATCGCCCTTGACCAAAATGCAGATGGCAAGCCTCGCCCTGTAGTACGTGATGTAAACGCTTATTACAATGATGGCGTTTTTTATACCGTCACATGGGGCGAATCAACAAAAATGCTTCAAATCGCGCAAAACAGCGAAGTAGCTATCGCACCTTGCTTTGGGTGGTTTCACGCAAGCGGAGTTGGCGAAAATTTAGGATGGGTGTTAAAACCCAGCAACGCCGAAATAAGAACAAAGCTACGCACAGTCTTTAAATGGTACGATGATGCGAACGATGAAAGTAATGAAAATTGCTGCATCTTAGCGGTTCGTCTAACAAACGGGATAATCAATATAAATCACCATGAAAAGCTGTATCACATGGACTTCGTAAATAAGTCAGCACTCGTAAAAGAATAAATTATATTGCTACCCTAAACATCCTATAATAATTGGGTACCCGTAATGTATGAAAATATGTATAAATGAAGGGCGCTTTCACCATATATTGAAAGCGCCCTTCATTTATTTCTATAGCTTTTTATATACTAGAACCGCCGCGAAGCACGCAGCTTCCTAAGCTCGGTATACTCTACATGGCCATCGTCATAATGAAACACAATTGGCTGCTGGCTGGAGATTACTCCTCTATAAAAACCCAGCCAACCATATTTACATTCGAAAGCCATAGTTTCGAATGCCTCTTGCAGCCCTACAATATGCTCTGGCAGTACTTGCCCAGAATATCCGTCAAGAAAGGCCACCTCCACAATGTGCGGGTGAACATTGCTTATGACGCATGGATAATAATAGTGGTCGTGCTGCCAAGGCGCGAAGCATAACTGATTAGGTGCTATGCTTTCTTCCGCATAATCGTAGTCAGCCGAATCATGGTCATGGATATCCATATTTTCCATACCAGGTGCGAAGCGGACAGCGGTTTGGGTGTCGTCTGTCCACATGGCTCTTTGCTGCCTAACAAGCTGCTGCGCACGGCGCGGATAGGTTTCCCCTATTTTTGTATCAAAAGAATTATATAGCGATACTTTGTTTTCCATGAAGCTCCTCCTTCATATAAAAATAGTGTACAAACCGCACTCAGCTGTTTTATATTACACGGGCAACCGGCCCTGTGCATGGGTGCCTCCCCAATATGCGTATACATAATATAACGAATTTGCTGCTAAAATGTCTACTCGTTGCGTTCTTGACAACATAATGGCTGCATCTTAGACTACTCATTAGGTAATGAATTTGAAAAAAAGCTGAAAAATATCAACGATTACAACCAATAATAAATTTAATTAAGGAGCCATATCATGCCAAAACCCTTTATGGACGAAAACTTCTTGCTACACAGCCAAACAGCAGTTGACCTGTACAACCAAAGTAAAGACCTGCCAATTATTGATTATCACTGCCACCTAGAGCCAAAAGAAATAGCGGAAAACAAACGCTTCCGTAATATAACAGACCTAGCCCTAGGCGGCGACCACTACAAATGGCGGCTAATGCGCGCAAACGGCGTATCAGAGGAATATATCACCGGCAATGCCTCAGATGAAGAAAAATTCTACCATTGGTGCGCTACAATCGAGGATTGTGTAGGCAACCCAATCTACCACTGGACTCACCTAGAAATGCGCCGCTACTTTAGCTATGACGGCCCGATAAACGGCGATATAGCAGCAGACCTCTACGCACATTGTAATAAAATTATCCAGCAAGATGATTTCTCCGCATGGGGAATTTTCAAAAAATTCAAGGTTGAACAGATAGGTACAACCGATGACCCGGCAGACACTTTGGAATATCACATGCAGATGGCTGCCCACCGCAAAAACGACCCGTCATTGCCATTGGTATCTCCTACCTTCCGCCCATCGAAGGCCATGAACATAGAAGCCCCCGGCTTCGCCGAGTATGTGCAATCTCTTAGCAAAATAAGTGGCATACCCTTGCAAAGCTTTGACGATTTCCGTGCAATACTGGCCAGCCGCATAAGCCACTTCCACAATGCGGGCTGCCGCGCGTCCGACCATGCACTAGACCCCCCCGTATTCGCCGAATGTACAGACGGTGAAGCGGCGGAAATCTTCCAAAAGGCCTTAGCGGGCCAGCGTCTTTCCCAGCTGGAAACAGACCGTTATAAAACCAATATAATGCTATGGCTAGGTAGGCAATACCACGCCAAGGGCTGGGTAATGCAGCTGCATATGGCTGCCCAGCGTAACAATAACACGCGTATGTCCCGCTTACTTGGCCCAGACACGGGATACGACTCTATGTCTGACGCAAATTTCTCGCGCCAGCTAGCTCAAATTCTAGACGGCTTAGACATCCACGATGTCCTGCCCAAGACCATCCTGTACGGCCTTAATCCCGTGTCCGATATGATGCTGGCCACGATGATTGGCAACTTCCAAGGAGGCGGCGTACGCGGTAAAATCCAATGGGGCTGCCCATGGTGGTTTAACGACACCAAACCCGGTATAGAAAACCATCTTATGTACTTGGCAAGCGCTGGAGTATTAGCAAGGTTTATAGGTATGCTAACCGACTCCAGAAGCTTCATGTCATACCCGCGCCACGAATATTTCCGCCGTATAGTGGCCCAAACCATGGCCACATGGGTAGATAACGGCGAGTTCCCTAGCGACCCGGCAAAGCTTCGCCAAATAGTTGAAGGCATAAGTTATAAAAACGCGCAGGAATATTTCGGACTGTAAGCACAAACTTCCCCAAATGAATAAAACCGGACACGCAACATTCGAAACCTCCTTCATACAATGGTATTAACCAACACGCAAATTGAAGGAGGCACTGTATGAACAATACCGGCGTAGGCTACGTAGCGGACCAAAACAGCGATATGCTGATGATTCTGTTGCTACTAATGATGATGAATCCCGGCATGATGGGCGGCGATAACATGATGCTGATGATTCTTCTAATGCTGATGTTTTCCGGTGGCGGCAGGATGCTTTAGATGTAAATTTGCGGCGGCTTCGCTGGGCAGCTAATGATTATGGCAAAACTGGCGAAGCTGTACGTAAATTTCATAAAAAGGTGTGGGAAGCACCAACGCACATAAGTCCGAACCATCTCCCCCATAACAAAAGATAGCGCTCATAAGCGCTAAGGCTACAATCGTACATAGAAGAACAAAAGCGCAAGTTAATGGTTAGCCTGCGCCCACCCCAACGCAACAAAAAGGGCCGGTTTTGCCAATTTGGCATACCGGCCCTTTTGCTTAATTATAATTATAGCAAATTAATTCGCTATATAGATTGATGCGCTAAACATCCACAACCCCTTCAAACACCTGTACACAATCCCCGGTCATAAACACGGTATCGTCGGTATACTCGACAATTAACTCGCCACCCGGCATCTCAACTCTTATATCGGCGTTTTTATCGCCATAACCATTAAGTATTGCCGCTACAGCGGCAGCACAAGCACCTGTGCCGCTGCCTTTGGTTTCGCCGCTTCCGCGTTCCCATACCCGTGCGCTCAAATGATTGCGCCCAACTACCCGCACAAATGCTATATTTACACGTTCAGGAAAAAGCGGGTTATGCTCAAACATCGGGCCTATTTTATCCAAGTCAACAGCATTAAGCTCAACAGACGCAAGTTCACCCATACCGCTGATAAACACCACAGCATGAGGGTTTCCCATAGACACGCAAGTAATCTTATAACCCGTACCACCAATTGTTACCGGCCGCGCAATTATAGACTCACCCGATAAATCTACAGGTATCATTTCAGGCCTTAACTCGGCTATACCCATATCAACACGCGCCGCTGTAACCTTGCCGTCCCGTACGGTAAGCAGCAAATCCTTAGTGCCACTCCCAGTCTCTATGCGCATATCAAGCTTGCGTACACGCCCGCTGTCATACAAGTATTTAGCTACACAATGGATTGCACTACCAGCAATACCACTTTCGCTGCCATCCAAACTATTAAATACCCTCATCTTCCCATCAGCTGTATGTGAAGGAAGTATCATAACTATACCGTCGCCGCCAATACCAGTAAGGCGATGGCTAAGCCTAACAGAAAGGGATTCTGGCGCTTCTATGTGCTGGTCGAAGCAGTCAAAATATATATAGTCATTCCCGCAGCTATGCATCTTAGTAAAACGTAACCTTTCGCTCATAAATCCCCTCCTCACTTGCTAAAAAACACTTCCATCTCAGCCACAGCCTCTGCCGCGTCGTCGCCCTCCGCTACTATTTTAACAGTCCGGCCCTCTTGCATATTAAGCGATATAATACCCATGATGCTCTTGGCATTGGCAGTTTTTTCGCCTAATACCATAGATATACGGCTCTTAAACTTACTTGCGGTTTGTACCAGCATGGCAACCGCCGATGGCTCAAAAAATGAATTCACATTTACACTTTTTTCAATCAATTGTTTCGCCTTCTTTCCTTTATTATTTGAAACGTTTTATTTCATCTGCTATTTCGCATATTTTACGCAAGCGGTGGTTTACACCCGACTTGCTTAGAGGGGGGGTTAACATCTCGCCGATTTCTGATAAGCTGGCAGTGTCGTGGGCCTGCCTAAGGCGGGCCACCTCGCGCAGTTGCTTAGAAAGGTGGCTAAGCCCCACCTCGTGTTCAATAAAATTTATTGCGTCTATCTGGCTTTGAGCCGCGTTAACTATTTTATTAATGTTGGCCGATTCGCAGTTTACCTGCCTATTTAAATTATTGCGAAGTTCTTTTTCAACGCGCTTGTTCTCAAATTCCAATAGGGATTTGTTGGCTCCGATTATCTTGAGTACATCCGAAATTTCGTCTGCCTCTTTTAAATATACAACAGTTTGGCCGTTTTTGGCCAGTGTCTTTGGCGTTAACCCGAATTTTTCTAAGGTTTGTACCAGTTTTGTGGCTGCTATATCAAGCAAAGTAAACGCCATATGATAAGACTTTATAGGGTCTGAAATAGTTCCGCCGTCAATAAAGGACTGCCGTACGCATACACGGGGGGCCGAGCCGCTTGTAATAGCCGAAATTTCTTCCCGCACCCTTGATGAAAATGACATGAAATCAGTCCTTTTCAGCTTGTTGGTTTTTTATATATTCATCCCGGCCTATATCCCTGTGTGCTACCTCTGCCGCTTGGCCGCGCTGGGTTAAAGAGCGGTGCAAGTCGCTTGCCAGTGCCACAGAACGGTGCCGCCCGCCTGTGCAGCCTATGCCTACGATAAGCTGATTTTTCCCCTCTGCTATATAGTGGGGGATTAGCATTTCCAGCATGTTTAACAGGCTTTCCATAAAGCGGTTGCTTATGTCATGGCGCATTACAAAGTCGCGTACATCCGCGTCCAGCCCTGATTGGGGCTTTAGCACCGGGTCGTAGAAAGGGTTAGGCAGGAAGCGTACATCAAAAACCAGATCCGCCTCCGCGGGCAATCCGTTTTTGAAGCCGAAGGATATTATATTTACCAAGAAGCGGTTAAACTCCGCGTCTTTTGAAAATATGTCATGGATTTTTTCTTTAAGCTGGCGTGGTAATAGGAAGCTTGTGTCTACTATATATGAAGCGCGCCGCTTTACCTCTTCTAATTGTACGCGCTCCTTGTTGATGCCTATGCTTGCCGGGCCGTCTTTTGCCAGTGGGTGCAGGTGACGGGTCTCTTTGTAGCGGTTTATAAGGATATCGTTTGTGGCATCCAAGAAAAGGATGGAATATGTCAGGCCCAGTTTATCTAGGCAGGTTAGGCCCGTAAAAAAGTCCGCAAACATAATGCCGCCACGTATATCTATGCCCAAGGCCACTTGGCTTATACCAATTTCGGGTTTAAGGCAAAGTTCGGCAAAGCTGCCTATCAATGATGGCGGCAGATTATCTACGCAGTGGAAACCGGCGTTTTCTAGTATCTTTAATACCGTGGTTTTGCCGGCACCCGACATACCGGTGACAATAACAATGTGCATTATTTTCCTCCCAGCAGCTGAACTTCTGGTTCTAGCCATATTCCGTATGCTTTGTGGACTTTATCTTTAACGGCTTCCATCAACGCTATCACGTCCGCGGCTGTGGCGTTGCCGGTGTTTATAATGAAACCCGCGTGTTTTTTTGATACTTGCGCGCCGCCTACCGTCAGACCCTTTAATCCGCATTTATCTATCATTTTAGAGGCGTAAAAGCCTTCTTCTGCCGGGCGTTTGAAAGCGCTTCCGGCGCTTGGGTAACACAGGGGCTGCTTTTCACGGCGACGGCTGTTTAGGTTATTTATTTTTGTCCTTATTTCGTCTGGGTTGCCTTTAGCTAGCTTAAAAATTGCACTTGTGATAATAACATTTTCGCTTTGAAACCGGCTGGCGCGGTATCCGAAACATAGCTCGCTGCGCCCATGCAACAATAGATTGCCGTCTGGCTGAAGGACTTCTACGCTTTCACATACTGCCTGCATATTACCGTCATATGCACCGGCGTTCATGAAAATTGCACCGCCTACCGTACCGGGTATGCCATGAGCAAACTCTAGCCCTGCCAAACCGGACTTGCAGGCTGTTTCGGCCAAGCGTGCCAGTTTTGTGCCACTTCCTGCTTTTATGCATTGGGCATCTGTGTCATCTTCGATTTGATTCATGCGGTTTGTGGTAATGACTACGCCTTTTATCCCTTCATCTGCTGCCAGTACATTACAGCCGCCACCAAGTACAGTTATTGGGAAGCCCTGTTGTAGGCAGGCTTGCCAGATGATTGTCAATTGGTATGTGTCTTCGGGGGTAACGTATACCTCTGCCGGGCCGCCTATTTTAAATGATGTGTGGCGGGACATTGGTTCATCTGCCAGTACAAGGCCCTGTGGGAGTAGGGGGCTTATTGTGTCATAAACCGTCATGAAGTGTTATATCTCCTTGCTATATGTTCTTATAATCTTTGCCACCGTTTACCAAACTCATCACACGCTCTGTTAGTGCATCGGCGGCATTATAGCCCATTTTTTTTTGCCGATGGTTGATTGCCGCGGATTCGCAGATTATAGCAAGGCTTCTGCCGGGACGGATGGGGATGGAGTGGCTGCTTACTTTGTTGTTAAGAATTTCTTCAAATTCTTCAACTTGGCCTAAACGGTCATATGCGCGGCTTTGGTCCCATAATTCAAGATTAATTATCAGGTCTATTGATTGGGTGGGCTTGATGGATTGAACGCCGAACATTTTCATTATATCTATAATACCTATGCCCCTTAGCTCCAAGAAATAACGAATATTAGGGGGACAGCTGCCAACAAGTGTTGTTGAAGATACTCGCCTGACCTCTACCGCGTCGTCTGCTATAAAACGGTGGCCGCGCTTGATTAATTCTAAAGCGGTTTCACTTTTGCCTACACCGCTGTCGCCTGTGATTAGCGTACCTACACCGTATATGTCAAGCAGGCAGCCGTGCATAGTTATACGGGGGGCCAGTTGTGTCTTCATCCAGCTTATCAAGTCCGCCACGAAATCTGTGGTGGTGGCCTCTGTGGTTAAGATAGGGACATTGTACTCGGCGGCGTAATCCAGCATTTCTGGGAAAATAGGTAGTTTGCGGCACAGTACTATCGCGGGGATGCCCCGCTTGAAGATACGCCGCAGGTTCTCTTGCCTAGCTTCGGGGGCTAGTTTTTGCAGGTAAGTATGCTCTACCATACCTATTATTTGCAGACGCTCCGCGTCAAAATAATCGAAAAACCCTGCCAGTTGTAAGGCTGGGCGGTTTATGTTTACTTGGGTTAGGATTTTTGATGATACGTCTGTTGACGGGGTCATTATTTCCAAGTTGAACTCTTGGATTATGTTAGATAATGAGACGGAATACCCGCAACCTGGTGTATTGAAGGCTCCGCTGGCGGCAAGGCCGCTCATGACTTCTTGACCTGGCAAGCTGGGCAAAAGGCCGTAATTCCCGCCGTTGAGTTTTTAGCTAATGTATTCTGGCATACCGGACAATCTTCACCAATATGCTTCCTCTCGGCCATAGCTATATACTTGCCCCTGTTTCCGTATAAATCAAACTCGCTTGCCCTACCGCCGGAATCAGCGGCCTCTGTAAGGGTACGCTTCATTTCGTTATATATGCGTTTATTTTCTTCTTCATTTAACTTCCTCACCTGCGTTGACGGATATATTCTCGCATATAATAGTATTTCCGCGGCGAAAGTACTCATCACGCCCAGTATGTTGGTGGCGAGGAATGTCTTTACCGGCTTTTTGGTTTCATCGGCAGGCCTTTTATTAATGAAATTGATGTACTCGTCAAATGAGTTGCTGCCAAGCGGATCGAATTTTTGACTGCTTTGTTTTCGGTTATGCCAATCATCGTGGGGTACCGCAAATAATCCTAACGTAAACAATGACATGGTATACGTAATACTTCCGCCATCGGTAAACATAAAAATAATGTTATGGTTTTTCGGGATTTTAGAAACGGTTTCGTTATACAATATTTTGCCACCGCTCTGGCAAATTAAAATACCATAGCCGTTGTCGAGCATGATATAAATATCTGGTGCCAAGCACTCTATTTTAATTACGGTTCCACCGTTTAATAAATCATACGCTATCGCATGGCTCTCATTCATAAACATATTGTTATTGCGCTTTACCATTGCGCCGGATTTGATGGTTTTCCCTATAATCTCTTTTTCCATTTGTCTGACAATTGTTTTGATTTCCGGATATTCAAGCATTATAATTTCCTTTCTATTTTGTTGTATGTTGTGATAAAATCGGATTAATTTTCCTCTGTTTTGGTGCGGAAAAAGTTATACACCGCCTCCGCGCTGGCTTTATTCATAGATGGGGCGGTAGTTAATGTATCCAAATCTGCTTCCATAATGGCTTCGATACTTTTGAAATGCCGCAGCAGTGCTTTGCGGCGGGTTGGGCCTATGCCCTGTATATCGTCTAAAACAGACCTTACTTGACTGTCGGCCCTAAGCTTGCGGTGATACTCCAGCGCAAAGCGGTGAACTTCGTCTTGTATGCGGGTTATCAGTTTAAACCCTTCGCCGTGGCGGGGCAGGGCGGCTTCTTTGCCTTCGAATAGTAAGCCCCTTGTACGGTGGCGGTCGTCTTTTACCATACCGGCTACCGGAAGTTCCATGCCTAGGCTTGCAAGTGCTTTTTTTGCCGATGTTATTTGGCCTTTGCCTCCATCAACAAATATGATATCGGGCAGTTTAGCGAACGCCGTATGCTCGGACTGGTAACGTGCCAGCCGCCGGGTTAGGATTTCTTCCATACCCGCGTAGTCGTCTGGGCCTACTACGGCTTTTAGTTTAAACTTGCGATAATCGCTGTTTTTGGCCTTGCCGTCCTCAAATACAATCATCGAGCCTACAGATTCGTAGCCTTGGATATTTGAGATATCGTAGGCCTCTATCCGTGTTAGTGGGCCGGGTAAACCAATAGATTCCGCGATTTCGTCCAAAGCCTTGTTATTGCGCTCGGCTTCTTTCTTTATTGTGGCATCGGCCTGAGAAATTGTTAACTCAGCATTGGTTTGAGCCAGCTTTACAAGGTCGCGCTTATTGCCGCGTTGGGGGGTGGCTATGGTAACCTGACGGCCTGCTAGGCTGGTTAACCATTCGGATACCAAGTCCTTTTCTGCGGGTAGGGTTGCCAGCAGCAGTTCTTTTGGGATTATTGCTGCTTCGCTGTAAAACTGCTTTATAAACGCGGCAAAAATTGTACCGTCATCTTCCGCTTCGGTTGCAGTCATCATAAACCGCTCGTTACCAGAAAGTTTGCCGTCCCGCACGAAAAATATCATCACCAATGCTTCGTCTTTGTCTTTGCTGCGTGCTAAGGCCAGTACGTCCGCGTCGTCGCCGCTGGATTCTACTTTTTGTTTCTCTGTTAAAAGATTTAGTGCAGTTATAGTATTTCTTATTTCAGCCGCTCGCTCAAACTCCATGGCTTCGGCGGCTTCGGTCATTTCGGCTTTTAGCCGTTCTAGTACTGTGCCGGTTTTGCCGCGGATAAACCGTTCCGCTTCCACTACATATGTGTTGTAATCATCTTCGCTTACCAATTTATTGCATGGGGCTTTACACTGGCCTATGTGATGGTTAAGGCAAGGGCGGTCTTTGTTAAAATCTTGCGGGAAGCGCTTGCTACACCGCCGTAGCGGCCATAGGCGGTGTACTAGGTCTAGTATTTCCCGCATTCTGGTCCTGTCTACATATGGGCCAAAGTACTTTGCTTTATCTTTGCCTCGCTTATGGGCAAACATAACCTTTGGCAGGCGCTCGTTTATTGTTATTTTGATATAGGGGTAAGCTTTATCATCTTTCATGATGATATTGTACTTGGGCTGATGCTGTTTAATCAGGTTGTTTTCAAGTATAAAAGCTTCTGTTTCGTTGTCGGTAACTACATAATCTATGGTGTGGATATTGGACGCAAGATGCTTTGTTTTAATGTTTACAGAGTCGTTGAAATAGCTTCGCACGCGCTTGTACAGGTCTATCGCCTTGCCTACATATATTATTGCGCCCTTTTCGTCCCGCATGATATATACACCGGGCTGGTGCGGTAGGCGTGAGTATAGGGTCTCGGCCATTAGTCGTTACCTGCCCCGTAATCGTAACCGTCATCGCCGGAGTCATGCGGCGGGTCGGGTGTATAGTTGTATGGGGGTGTTCCGTGGTCGTCTGATGGGGTATATGGCTCTTGTACAATTTGTGTCATGGCCAATACATGTGTGCTTTCGCCCGGGGGTACATATATCGTTGTATGCAAGTCGTAGAAGCCTTGCATCTGGAGTATGATGTTAAAATTCCCCGGCAGTAGCTCTGTTAATACGGGGGATTGCCCTCTTGGAATATTGTTTATCCACACATTAGCCCCTGCGGGTTCTGTAATAATCGTGACCATACTGGTTACGATTTCCTCTTCCAAATTGATTATGACAGTGGTGGCTATATTCGTCATTTCTGTTACACGCTCTTGGGTGATATAGCCTTCACGCTCTACACGGATTGTTAGGGTTTCGCCTAATTCGAACTCCATTGGCTCGCGGTGGTCTTGCCGCGTGGTACCGTTTATCGTGACTTGGGCATCTTCAGGGGTTACGGTCAGCGTAAGCATTGCTACTTTCTGCTCTACGTTGCCAAGGTCTAGGATTGTGATTTCGCCGTGGTTTATTACCAGTTCTGTTGTATATGTCTCAATATTGGTGCCTTCTACCGTTATACGATATGTGCCTTCGGGCAGAGTAACTCCTCCCGAGTCTATATCATCTAAGGATATTACGCGGTGGGCACCAGGGCCAATTGAGTTAATGCTTATGCGGCCGTTAATAATTGAACTTGCGTTGGTTACTTGAAGATTGCCGTGGCTGGATTCTATTTGTATTAGCCAGATTGTATCGCCAATGGCAATTATTGTGATTATGTCATCCTCGGCGATATCGGATATTATGGCAGGATTTCCGTGATATAGTACCAGTGTTTGGCTTGTGAAGTTTAGTACATCGTTACCGATGGTTATAGACGCGTTTTCCATATCAATGCGTACACCTGTGCGGGAATGAAAATCCCTTGTGAAGCTTTGGCGCAGGTCGAATAGTTCGCTACTATCAGGGTTAAAGGCAATATCCATAATGTTGCCTACGGCCAGATAGGGGAAGGATATGGGAATGCCGATACGGTCTGCAAGGGATGTTGTATCCAGAAACGCAAATTCTTGTGTGTGATTTGTTGCGATATCCATCATGGTAATTGTGCGGGGGGTGGATTGGCCATTTATGTTGGTAATTATGCCTGTCAAGCGCTGGGTGTTAATTGGCAGGGGCGTAGGCGTTGGGGAAGGGGTAGGGGCAACTGTTACATCGCGCTCACCTGCGAAAATACTTTCGAAAGACATAGCAAATACTGTCAGGCCTATGACGGCGATGACAACTATCATCACAATATTAAACGCGGCAAGCTGCGTCCTGCGGCGGGCACGGCTGCGTGGGGGCGTAGTGTCTTCATGATGTTCGGTATCTGGAACGTCCGGGGCTAAGAATGCACGGCCTTCTGGGCTTATGCGGCGGCGCGTGGTGCTGTCTGTATGGCTGCTGCCCGACGGATTTGTACGCGCAGTTGAATGGCCTGTACCGGGCGGTGCCGGGCGGGGAGGGGGTGCCATTTCCTTTAATGCCGGGCGGCGCAGAGGCGGGTGTTCGTCTGATGCGGTGCGTCTTTTTGGCCGTTCGCCTGTGGTAGGGTGAACAGCGGGCCGCCTGTCTGCATAGGGTGATGGCGTTGGGCGGGTGCTTGTGTGGCCATCGGGAGTAGGGCGCCTATAGCCTGCGCCTGATTGGGGTGGGACTGCCGGGCGCTTGCCGGCGCCGGGAGCGGGGTATGGCGGAGGCGTAGGGCGGCTGGCTGGCGGACGGCCTTCGGGACTTGGTGTATGTGTTGGATTGATATCATCGGGTCTTTTATCTGACATTTTTTGCTCCTTTATAACACTTTACAATAGTTTCTATAAGGCTATTGCTATATTGCGTAAGCAATTTCATTTTGTTTACGATTCCTAATATATGCCCACGGCATGATATTGTAAATAAGTTTCGCGTTTTGAGTAATATCCAATAAAAACGGGCCGCCTTGGAACTACTTTTCGGTAGTTTTGGGGCGGCCCTGCGGGTTTTGATACTAATGATGAACCTTTTCTTACGTATAATACTTAGCTTGCGCATGCCAAAGTTCATGATACTTCCCATTATCATCGGCAACCAGATTATCATGGCTGCCCCGCTGCACAAGCCCGCCTTCATGAAACACGGCAATGTCTTGGCAGAAGCGGCAGCTGCTAAGCCTGTGGGAGATAAATACGGCAGTTTTTTCCCCCACAATCTCGTTCATTTTACTATAAATTTCAAATTCAGCCACGGGGTCAAGGGCTGCGGTTGGCTCGTCTAGTACAATAAACGGCGCTTCGCGATACAGAGCACGGGCCATGGCGATTTTTTGCGCTTCACCGCCGGAAATATCCACACCTTCTTTATCCAAGTCCTTATGCAGGTGGGTTTCCAGCCCCTTTGGTAGGTTTGAGAGCCGTTCTTCAAACCCGGCACGTGTAAGGCAATCCAGTACTTTGTCTTGGTCATACATATTTGCTGCGGCCACATTCTGCCCAAGTGTGAAGCTAAGCAGTTTGAAATCCTGAAACACTGCTGAAAAGATATCCATATACTGCCGGTAGTTATATTTACGAATGTCTATGCCATTTAACAGTATCTCACCCTCGGAAGGATCATATAGGCGGCATAGTAGCTTTATAAATGTGGTCTTGCCGCTGCCGTTTTGTCCGACAACAGCCAAGCGTTGGCCAATGTCGAAAGTCATGGAGAGGTCTTTTATCGCATACGTATCCGCGCCGGGGTATTTAAAACTTACATTGCGGAAGGTAATTTCATATTTGTTATCCGAGCGTTTTTCTGTGGTTAACGAACCTTGGTACATGTCGTTCGGGATATCCATATACTCGAACAGGGCACGAAGGAATACCGCGTTATTACGCATATCGCCCGCATGAGATATTAATGATGATACACTACCGCGTAAGGCGGATATTGCCCCAATATACTGCGTGACAGAACCCACCCCAAAAGCCCCGCCCCAAGCTTTAAGACAAACAAATACATAAACAATAGCAGTAAACACATGGCCCACTGCGGTAGACGCGGCGGCCAAGGCCCCATTAGGCCCCTTGGCGTACTTGGCAATCTCTCCGCCAAGCCCAAACGCAAACGCGTTTTGATTATACTTGTTGGTGATTATATCTTGGCGGTACATACGTATATCCATAGGGCTGCTATTCCAAGCTTGGTAGCCAAAAGCACTGAAGTAGCGGTTACCCATCTTTGCTTTTTCTGATTGTCTAGTCCAGTAGGATTGTGCTTTAACGTTTAGCATTGGCGCGATAACGGTAACGGCCAGCATAGCCGCGATAATCCCCAAAACAAACAGCGGGTTATTAAGGATGGCAACAGCCCCGGCATCATCCGGCACTTGTAATGTAAACAGGCTTACTGTAAGGGCTACCGCCCCAAATATACTTGTAACCGAGCGTATTATTTCGCCAAAGGCATTGTTAAGCCTTGATAGCCCCCAACCGCTCCAATTATTACTTTGCTCTATGTGCGAAAGAAGCTCGAAGGTCTTGCTGTCTTCTATCGCGCTGTAACTCATGGATTGCAGTTTTTGGGCGTAAATGGCGTTGGTTTCCAGCCAAAACCCCGCGTTTTCGTAGTTTCGCCAGCGGGACAGGGCGGCGGTTACCAGAGACAGCGTTACTGCCGATATAAGGGCAGCTATTGCGTAGAAGCGTAGGCGATCCGGATTTCTTTCGCCGGCTATTTCATTTATAAGTAGCGCGGAGATGTATATGCCTACATATGGGGTGATAGCCCCTACCATTGCTGATATAGCGGTGGAGATATAACGGCCGGGAGAGCGGTTCCACAGCAGCTTGTAGCCGCGCATGGTTAGGGCGAGTGCTTCGCGCATGGTGATTTTATCGGTTTTATCCATGGTTTGCCTCCTCTTTGTAGTAATGGCTTTGGATATCGTACAACTCCGCATAGCGGCCTTTTTGTTGTATTAAATCTTCATGGGTGCCTGATTCTGTTATTTCCCCGCTGTCTATCAGGATAATCCTGTCGCAGAATCGGGTAGATGCCAGCCTGTGGGATATGAAAATGGATGTGCGCCCCACCGTAAGGTCGTTGTACTTATTGTAGATTTCGCTCTCGGCTATGGGGTCAAGGGCAGCGGTGGGTTCGTCCAGCATGATTATAGGCGCGTTTTTGTATAGGGCGCGGGCCAGCAGCAGGCGCTGGGTTTCCCCGCCGGAGAGGTCGGTCCCGTCTTCGTATACGCGTTTGGTTAGCGGTGTCTTGTAGCCTTTGGGCAGGGCCTCAATTTTTGAGGCTATTCCTGCCCTTTCAGCGCTGCTTTTTACCCTGTCATGATCGATATCAATTGATTGGGCTATGTTTTCTTCTATGCTACTGGGCAGCAGAGAATGTTCTTGGAATACTGCCGTAAAATGCTTGTAATAGTCGCGGCGGTTGTATTTGCGAATATCTTCGCCATTAAGCAAAACTTCCCCCGCCGTGGGGTCTAAAAGCCCGCAGACTATTTTTATCAGCGTGGTTTTCCCTGCCCCGTTAAGGCCTACGATTGCTAGTTTTTCGCCGGGGGTAATTATTAGGTTTATATTGGTTAGCGTATCATTTTCGGCTTCCGGGTAGCGGAAGGAAACGTTGCGTAGTTCCAGCTGATACGGAATATCATTTTGGGGCGGCAGGGGTATTCCGTCCTCGAATTTGAAGGGTTCTGGATAGTCCAGCATTTCACGTATTATGGATAATTCCAAGCTTTGGGTGTGAAGGGTATTTAAGCCACCCAGTACCCCGCTTACCCACCCAGTAAACCCACCAATTGCTGTAAAAAACAGCAGAAACTCGGAGGCCGAAAGCCCGCCGTTTATAACCAGCCCAATCAGGTATATATAGGCCACACCGTTGCGGGCAAGAGAAAGTACCGCGTCTGCTATATTACCCAGCAGATAAAACCGTTCCCCCCGCCCCATAAACGCTTTATACAAGCGGAAAGCGCTGTTTTGAACATCGTTAAGCCATGACCCCATGCCAAATAGGCGGATATCTTTGGCAAGGCCCTTGTCTTTGGCTTGGTTTATAGAGTATTGCAAGCGGTTTGTCAGTTCATCTTCTTCGTCTTTGTTTCTGTAGCCCCAGCCGTTAATGTAACGGTTAATAAAGAAGCCAGTAACGGTTGTAGCAAGCACAAGCGCAATAACCCATGGCGTAAGGCTTGCCAAAAGTATTAAGTAGATAATCAATCCCGCGGTGTTCTGTAATAAACTTGTGAATGTTCCCCAAATGGCTTCGGCAGGGCCGCTGTTAGAGCCGGTGGCAGCGCCTGCGCGGTCAAGTTTTTTCTTGAAATCACGGTTGCTGATGTTTGGGTAGCTGGTTTGAGATAGTTTGCCGTTGATGCGGCGTACAATGGCCCTTAAGCGTACATCCACCCGCCCGAAAAGGGTGTTGCTGGCCACATAAGTACTTAGGGATTCTACTAGCATCATCGCCCCCGCAAACATAAGTATTAGCGTTATCAGTTCCCTAAGTGGTACTGCTGCCTCCACTGCAGCAAGTACCGTAGGTATAATGAAAAGCCCAAGCAGGCTTGATACTACTGCTAGCACCGCCGTGATTACGCACAGCCATATAACGCTTTTTGCGCCGTTGGTCCAAGCCGCGGATATCATGTATGCGCTGTTTTGGAATAGGTTGTAGCGGGGTTTTTCTTTTTTTTGTTTGGTCTCGTTTTTAGTCATGTGAATGCGCTCCTTTTGTTAGTAAATAGCGGGCCACTTCATTGAAAGCAGATTAACATATAAAAACGCCCACGGGATATTCCGGGGGCGAAATGTATTATTTGGGGGGTGAAGTGTATTTTGTCTTAATTTCATATATAATAACAGAAAACCAAAGAAAGGAAGTGCAACATGAAATTCCCACAAATGCCCTACGCCCGTCCTGAGTTTGACGAGGTAAACGCAAAGCTTCAAGCAATTTTGGAGAAATTCAAAAGCGCCGCCACATCAGAAGACTGCTTCGCAGCCTACAAGGAGTATGATGAGTATAATCGCCATCTATTCTCCATGTTCGCGATAGCCCGCATTCGCAACACGCTAGACACCAACGACGAATTCTACGACAAAGAAAAGGTCTACATGGACGATGTAAGCCCGAAACTTCAAGCCGTATCACAAGAATTCACTCAAGCGCTTCTTGACACGCCTTTCAGAAAAGACCTAGAAGCCGCATGGGGCAACCTGCTATTTGTTAACGCCGAAATAGCACTAAAAACCTTCAGCCCCGAAATCGTGGAAGACATGCAAGAGGAGAACAAGCTTAAAAGCGAGTACAGCAAGCTTATAGCCTCCGCCCAAATCCAGTTTGACGGCAAAACATTGACTTTGGCAGAAATAAGACCTTACTACGAAAACCCTGATAAAGCCATACGTATTGCCGCCACAGAGGCCACCTCTGAGTGGTATCTCATCAATGCCGATACACTTGACAGCTTGTTTGACAAACTGGTGCAAATAAGGACCCGTATGGCCAAGAAACTAGGCTACGAAAACTTTGTACAACTAGGCTACTATCGTATGCAGCGCAACTGCTACGACACAGAAATGGTGGCAAAATTCCGCGAAGGCGTGCTTAAGCACATCGTACCCGTAGCCATGCGCTTAAAAACCGAGCAAGCCAAGCGTATAGGCACAACCGCGCCCATGAAAATGCACGACGATTTCTTCGAATACCCCGAAGGCAATGCTAAGCCAATAGGTACCCCTGATGAAATCTTTGCACACGGCAAAAAAATGTACCACGAATTATCGGCAGAAACGGCAGAATTCATAGACTTCATGCTGGAGAATGAACTCTTCGACGTACTAACCCGCCCGGGCAAACAAGCCGGCGGCTATTGTGCATATATCCCAGACTACCGTGCGCCCTTTATCTTCGCCAATTTCAACGGTACATCAGGGGACATAGATGTCCTGACTCACGAAGCTGGTCACGCCCTTGCCGGGTATATGTCAAGGGATATTTACCCCTCTGTTTTAAGACGCTACTCAATGGAAACCGCCGAGATTCACTCTATGGCAATGGAGTTTTTCACATGGCCGTGGATGGAAGGCTTTTTCGGCGACCAGACTGGGAAATACTACTACAGCCATCTATCTAGTGCGCTCACCTTCATCCCTTATGGCACAATGGTGGACGAGTACCAGCACCATATCTACGAAAAGCCGAACATGACCCCTAAAGAGCGGAACGAGCTGTGGCTTAAACTTGAAAGCAAATACCGCCCATGGCTAAACCTAGAAGGTGCAGACTTCTACGGCCAAGGCCGCCGTTGGCAGGCTCAGGGGCATATTTTCGGTTCGCCTTTCTACTATATCGACTATTGCCTAGCGCAAATTATGGCACTTAGCTTTTGGGCACAAAATCAAAAGAACTCAAAAGATGCATGGGCAAAATATATGCGACTGCTAGGCTTTGCCGGTACAAAAACATTCGTTGAACTAATAGAAGATGCAGGCCTACCAAGCCCCTTTATACCCAATAACTTGAAAGAAGTTGCCGATGCCGCTGTAGAGTGGTTAAATAAGCAGTAAATCAAAGAGCCTGTCTAGTATCTCTACAATAACTAGACAGGCTCTAATAACGAATTTTGACAAACACAGACCACGAATATATAGTTAATTGACAAGGAAGGAGTTGTTTTTACAATGATAAAACGATATCTGCAGAAATCATCATCTGTGTGGTCAAATACTTATGCATATACAACATTAAACATTCTAACCCACTTCTTTTTGCCATTTCTTGCTGTTGGTGCTGTCAATGAGTACTTGTTCGGTAACTACCCATCGGATTTTAAAAACGGCATTATAAGCGTTTTTTTATATATTAGTTTTGTCTGTTTAAGTAAAAAAACAGTGTTTATTCGAAAAGGCAGCAAGACAAAAAATAATGAAACTGCAATAGATGTTTCTTTTCGGTACATTCACAATATCGCTGTTTTCGCTGCAATATTTATAGCAGTTGTTTTTTGCATTGGTACCAGTCTTTATAACACAAACAGCCTTGCACCAATTATTGGTTCATTCTCTAACTTTCTCAGCTCCATGCTATATACGGTAGGTGCAGCATATATTTTGTATCTTCTCATAAGATATGTTCTGGTATGGTTTAAGGGTATCAGCATCGTTTTGCCCAATAAAAACGAGTGGAATTGGTTTGGTGGTAATGTACGCTCTTTGTTGTTGTGGTGGGCAATTATATTTGCGTGTTGGGTTCCCGCCTTTTTGGCCTATTTTCCCGGAATTTTTTCATATGATGTCTTTCGGCAGCTTTGGCAATTGGGCGGCTTAACTCGGATAAACAATGAATTACCAGTATTGCATACTTTTTTTGTTTGGGTAACTTATACTATCGGCGGAACTAATCAAGATGGTGTAATGGTTTATTCCATTGTACAAATGGCACTTATGTCCTTAATTTTCTCTTATGTTTTATATTGCTTAGCTAAAATGAAAACACATTTTATAATTCGCATTATTGCTCTTGCTTGGTTTGGCCTTTCGCCCTTTAATGCGATATTTGCCCTTGTTCAAAATCATGATGTTTTACTTGCTGGTGTTCTTTTGTTATGTGTGGTCACATTGATGGATTTTGTTTCTGATCCTGATACGTTTTTGGCTTCTAAAACTAAAATGATACGTTTGGTCGTATTTTTGGTATTGTTTGCCCTTTTACGCAATAATGCACTATATTCTTTAATTATCGCTGCAATTGCTGCTCCCTTTATCTTTATTAAATACAAGATTCATACAATTAAACTCTTTGGAAGCGCAGCCGTTATCGCATGGGTACTTGCTTCTCCTGTATCATCACAGCTTGGTTGGGATTCTATCCTAACAGGTGAGGCGTTATCTGTTCCAGCTCAGCAAATTGCTCTGGTAACAACTCGTCACTGGGATGATTTTAACGAATGGGAACAGCAAACTATTAATAGGGTTTTTCCGATGAATGTAGGCCATGGCTATAATCCAAGGCTGGCCGACCCTATAAAGCATGTGCTGACTTATGAAAATCTTGACTACTTTTGGCGGTTGTGGTTCCACTTTCTTCCACGATACCCTGTTTTGTATGCAGAAGCATTCCTAACGCTAAATTTACCTCTCTGGTTCCCAGATGCCGCTTATCCAGATCAGTTTTCCCAAAGGCAATATATTGAAGATGGGATTATAGAATGGGGAGGATTTGGAATTGAGCGTCAATCCAGACTCCCATGGTTGCTTGAACATTACGAAAGCTTTGCGCGAAATGAATCAATTTTGCAAAGACTTCCTGTGCTGAGAGTTATTACATCTATTGGCACTCCCATTTGGGTTATATTTAGTGTTGTCCTTATGATTTTGACAAAAAAGAAGCGGGTCTGCATTATTCCTTTGCTGCTGCCGATCACATTATGGTTTACGTTTATATTTGGCCCGGTTTCCAATGTGCGGTATATGTATCCTTTGATTGCCGCATACCCGCTTTATCTTGCAGTTATTGTTATGGCTGTAGCAAAGGCACCAGAAAAAATAGAAGCAAGGGGCGCAAATAATGGATAAGCGTATTGCGGTGTTGATTCCTTGTTACAATGAAGCTCTTACGATAAAGAAGGTAGTTATAGAATATAAAAGTCTGCTGCCTGATGCGGACATTTATGTGTTCGACAACAATTCTACAGATGGAAGCGGTGACATAGCGCAAGAAAGTGGTGCGTTAGTGCGTCCAGTATACCGGCAGGGCAAAGGGTTTGTGATTGCCGAAATGTTCCGGGATATTGACGCGGATGCATATCTAATGGTTGACGGGGACGATACTTATAATGCGGAGGATGTTGCAGCACTGCTTAATCCTGTCCTTGACGGATACGCCGAAATGGTCATAGGCGACCGCTTATCAGGCACATACTTTACCGAAAATAAACGCCCTTTTCACAATACGGGTAACAGACTTGTCCGATTTTTGGTTAACATCCTATTTAAGAGCCGTGTACGTGATATTATGACTGGCGCGAGAGCATTCAGTTATCGGTTTGTAAAGAATTTTCCGGTGCTTTCCAGTGGGTTCGAAATTGAGACCGAAATGACAATCCATGCGTTGGATAAAAAGATGCTGATATCTGAAAAACCCGTTGAATACAGAGACCGGCCCAGCGGTAGCATTTCCAAGCTTAATACTTTCCGGGATGGGTTTCGGGTACTTAAAATGATATTTACTCTGTTTAAGGATTATCGCCCGTTGAGTTTTTTTGGTTGGATTTCGGTAATTATGTTTATTGCGGCCATTGGGTTGTTTATTCCTGTATTCATAGAATACTTAAGGATTGGATTAGTTCCTCGATTCCCAACGCTTATTGTATCCGTTGGGCTTGCGATTATAGGACTTTTGTCCTTTGCCTGCGGCTGTATTTTGGATACGATAAAGAGCTATAATGACCGTATGTTTCTCATACTAACTGACATGACGCGCCGGGAGAAGGCGCAAAGGATATGATCGTCGAGATAAAAAATTACAGAGCGTTGTCTCGTGGTTGTTTATTCACATCCTTGTAGTCAGCTTTTCAACATGCTATACTGCATGTATGGAAGAAAATACTTATCATGCAGGCAGGGAGGCCAATATGATTTTTAAGAATAGTCTCATCGTTGACAGCGGTTGCGACATAAGCAACGATGTAGTCGACCATGAAAACTGTAACCTGTCCTATATACCCTTGAACCTCCAATTGGACGACAAGGTGTATCTGGACGACGAAAGCCTTGATATTGAGGAATATCTGGTGCAGATGGAGCGTTCGGCAGGTGTAAAAACATCGGCACCTTCGCCTAGTCTCTTTTTTGAGCGCTTTAAGATGGGCGATAATGTGTTTGTTGTTACACTTTCCAGCAAGCTTAGCGCTACGTATCAAAGCGCTGTAACCGCCAAGAATATGTACTTGGAGGAATGCGGCAAGAAATTTGTCCATATCTTTGACAGCCTATCGGCCTCTGTAGGCCAAGGTGTAATTGCCATGAAAATATCCGAACTTATGAAAAAAGGCGCAAGCAACTTGGATATAGTGGATCAAGTCGACAATTTTATTAAGGAAATGCGTACCTTTTTTATTTTGGACAAGTACGACAATTTAGTCAAAACCGGGCGCATTAAGCCTTACATTGCCAAGATTGCTTCGTTCCTGAGTATAAAGCCGATATGTACCGCATTTGAAGGCGAGATTAAAATGGAAGACAAAGCCCGTGGTTATACTAAGGCCATGACAAGGCTTGTTCAGCTGATAAAAGAAACCACAACCGACCTTGAAAACCGGGTGGTGGCCATATCGCATTGTAAATGCTATGAAAAAGCCGTGGCGCTTAAAGACGAGGTGCTGAAGCATCTTAACGTCAAGGATGTGCTTATACAGGAATGTAAGGGCGTTGTTGCCACTTATGCGAATAGAGGCGGGGTTGTGCTGGCGCTGTAACTTAGTTTTGATATTTTGCCAGCGGCAAGCCGCTTCATTGGTCAGCGGCAAGCCGCTTCATTGGT
>Ga0131853_10002509_pt1 | contig 32784 bp, 18 predicted proteins | sample TergutLab28metaG_FD_92764 | JGI IMG/M metagenome (GOLD analysis project Ga0131853, IMG submission 92764) | Labiotermes labralis P1 segment gut microbial communities from Petit-Saut dam, French Guiana - Lab288 P1 (version 2) (version 2) | ecosystem: Host-associated > Arthropoda: Insects >... | reverse complement strand
TCTCTCTCTCTCTCCCTCTCTGTCTCTTTTATTTTTGTTACTACTATTATTTTTATATTTTTAGTAAATAAAAAGCAGCAAACACTACACATCCTCTTGTTGGGTTCTGCTTGACTGGGTTGGAAGTATGTGTCATGGGAAATGAACCCAGTATGTTGCTGGGAGTTACATCTCACCATCTGCCAAAGATTGACCTCTTATAATGTAATTGGGCAACATAACTCCTTTCAAAGGTTCCTTAGTGACCAGCAATCTGAATTCATTATATTTTCATCTCTTGGCTGTACAGCAAATTACTTAGAAGTTACATCCAAGAATACAGTGTTCTACAGAGTCTTTATTTGTGATGGATGGGTAAGTTAAAAGTGGGTTTCATAATTCTATCTCATAGACAGACAGGAAAGCTGATGGGTTAACTGTTTTTCAGAGTTTTGGCTGTACTGTATTTCCTGTTCTGAGTAACTACAAAAAATGCATTTCCTTCCCCTCTCCCCCTTCTTTTTTAGTAGAAGGTATGATGGTGATTGATTATAATGATGGGCAGTAGTATAAACAGTTAAACAAATTTGAAAGTAAGAGATATTTATTGGCTTAGTAGTATATGATGTTAGCACATGAATTTGTAGCACACAAACACATTGTTTGTTCCCTGTTTTTTTATTCTTAAGTGGTGCACACTTGTTTGGGATGTTTGCAGTTGGTGGTGTCACCGCCAGTAATCAGCACTGGCACATTCATCACTGTTTTGCGAATGTTGTCTGTGATGTGTGCCAATTGTCCTGATCTGGCCTTCACACTCCTGCGTCAAAACATTGCGGAAACTCTGTGTTACCTCCTCACTGGCTCTGGAGATGCAAACATGGATGAGGTATTGTTGTGAATATCTGAATGTTGTGCTTTGGTCTCCTTCCATGTATCAGAATTTTTTTACTTTGTTTTGTGTACTTTCTTTTGTGTTTTAAATACTGTTTGTAGAGGATAGGATGTTTTATTGTGATGTTACTGGAATGATCATCACACAGTGTTTTATGCTAATTTTGGCAGTGTTGTAAATGAAACTGTTAGCTGTCCACAGAAGAAGGGGAACAGGTTACAGATAAGGGGGCTGTGTGCAGTGATCATTATTGGTTTAAAAACTTGGTGTGCTGAAATATGAGTATTTTAAGTGCTCCAAGAAGGTGGAAATTCAGAGAATTGATTTTCGGGCTGCAGACTGCATGCATGGCCTTAAGTATATTTGATATTAGGGTAGTGAAATCACTGTTGGAACTCTTATTAAAATGTTTTATGATTCTGCTATGCATTTCCATTACTGCTTATATATATTTTTTAGTGTGTTATTTATTGGTGCCCACAAATGCAAAGATTATACAGTATCAGTGATAGATGAAGGAATATGAAGCATTGCTGGAATGATACTGAGGGGGGAAGGCCGAAGTACTTGAAGAAAAACCTGTCCCAGTGGCTCATTATCCACCACAAATTCCACGTGGACTGGCCAGGGATCGAACCTAGGCCTCCGTGGTGAGCAGCTGGCATCTAACTACCTGAACCATGGTGTGGCCCATTACTACCTGTTACCTGGTATACCTTAGGCTATCATACTGACTTCTTTCATTCTCGCTGAAAGAGACTAGCTGGTACTTTTCTTGAGCGTTGGGCCAGTTAATGTTTGCCGTTTTCATTGTTGCATCCTGAGCTGAATAAGTAAGTGAAATGTAAAAGGGTCTCCAGGTTTTTTGCTTCGCTTTTTAACACACTCGTGTGGTTTTGTTTGCTTATGGCAAATGCCTCCATTTATGGTCCTATTTTCTTACCTGGTATCTGTCCTAGTATGGTGTTGGAATTCATTTCTGTGCTTGAAGTTTCCATGAGGTGGAATTTGCTGTCCCAACAGATGATACAAGTGTGGCAAAAATCATATTTGGCTCCAGGATGATTTTAGTTTTTCTCCAAATTATACTCAAGTGTGGGTGAAGGCTTCAGCAGGTTGTGCTGTATTGAAACACTTCGGGGTATTTTTTTCAGTTACTTCTTATCTTCCAACTATAAAGGAACATGTTGTCTTTTATACAGCTGTTTATTAACCCTTTGGCGCCGGAATTAATCCCCCCCGTCCACTTTAATGGCCGTTCGGCCATTTAAAGGGCTCACTGCACGACATATATATATATATATATGTCGTTCGGTGCCAAAGGGTTAATGTATCAGCCCTACAGGAACTGATGACATATTTTGGCCAAAAACATTTAGGTTACCAACAGGTTATTTGTTCATATACAAATTGTAAGTATGGAAGATCCAGTGCTACAGGTTCATATTTACAAGGAACGAGCTGTCATTTTTTTATGTTGTGAAATTTAACAAAACTTTTAGACATGTACTTTTTTTAAACTACTGAATATTCAAAACTTTTTTTAGGTGACTTGATGTTGGCTGGAATTTGTTTTAGCCAAAACATGTCATAAATTGCTCTATTGTTGATACAGTAAGAAACAGTTGTATAGTTAATAACCTGTTTGTTTATGCAACAAGCCCCCAGACTTATGTGGTTAATTTGTTCCAAACGTTTTCATGTAAGCTGAAAATGTGTAAGTCCAACAATGCATAAATACATTATTTGTTATACATGCATGGTTTTAGTGGACAATTACAAATAAAAATAGTAGTGCAAAAAATGGAAGTTGTGTTGAAAGTAGTTTCAACATAAACACAAAAGTGACAAATACATGTACAGTAAAAAGTGTATCATGAAGTAAAGTCTGTTCTCTTCTGGGATGTTATGTATCGTTGAGTGGTAATTCCATACTGACCTCTTAGGACAAACTTTTGGTCCTATCTTCAAGGGTCAAGAAGTTAAGAAGTATGGCTGGTACAAATAACAGAAGTCCAGATGTCTGAACTGTTAAAATGAAAAGGAAAGAACATACTCATCTGTCCTTGTAACATGAATCCCATTTAAGTTTGGGACATCCAGCACAGCAAATCACACCATTTGATGCCTTTCACAAAAATTGGCTGTGAGCATTGAAGTAACGGAATTGTATTCCAGAATCAGAACTTAATATGGTTAGAGCTTGTTTTCATGTTGCTTGTAGGTAGAGCTGGTGCCACGCAGTCCCCAAGAGCTGTATGAGATAACGTGCCTGATCGGTGAGCTAATGCCGCGCCTTCCATCAGATGGAATCTTTACAGTGGATGCCCTTCTGGAGCGCCCAAACAGCAGTATTCAGGATACAGTACAGTGGCAGTGGAGAGATGACCGAGGACTGTGGCATCCATATAGCACCATTGACTCTCGCATTATTGAGGTACAGAGTGCCCATTTACCTCAGTGAGCTATAACATTGTAGCTGGAAAATAGTAGTTGCATTTTATGTCTTCAGTGTTATAAATTGAAACAGTTATATTCAAGTGAGTACGTTGCTGTTATGTTTTTGTGGTGGGTGAAATAAGTGGTACAGATCAAGTAAACCAGAATCATTTACATCTATGTGAAATATTGTTGGTACCAACAGAATTGCATGAGTGAGATGCAGACTGTCAAATTCGCTTTTTGAGTCGACTTTACCTTCTTGGTTAGCTGGATCAGAAGTTAAAAAGGACCAGAAATGCAAGTGCTTGCATGCCCCCCACACACACTTAGTCACTCACATACACACACACACACGCGCGCGCGCTTGCTCACGTGTGTGTACATGGTGGAAGCTCTTGTACATGTACATATTATGTTTGCATTTATTTGTGTGAGAGCAGCGGAGTTTTGAAGTATGGTGGTATGCAGTAAGGGTGATTGTTTTGGAAGGAGAGATTCTGTAGCAATGCAGATGTTGAAATAGGATCATTGCAGCAGTGACATTAGTGCTGAATCGTGTTGTGGCATGATAGTTCATTCTTACAGAAGGAAATGTTGAGTGCTGGAGGAAAGTCAAAGAATAGAGCTTGCTAGTTCCACGTAAGTTCATGGTGAGATTCCAAGCAATGATAGTAAGTACAAGTGCTTGAATTTGTGCTTGCTTCATGGTTCATAGAAGTCTGTAGGCATAACAGTAAGTCTGTCGGGCAAGAGCTGGATGGACCATCACATTTAGGTGACATGGCCTATTTTTTCATGGAACAACATTAGTTCAGAAACTTTACTGTGACTGTGCTGAGAAATTTGTTTTCTTATGAGCAATGTGAGATTAGTCTGCCCTGGAAACATGATAACTTGGAGGTTGCAATATAAAATGATGGCTAAACACCTGTGTTTTTAGGTATTCCTGTTGAATCTATAGTTTATGTCAACTGTTCAAAATCAGTAGTAGTAAAGTCTGGTCCAGTGGAATACTTTGAATAATTGTAGTAGTATTTGTGCCCAAACTAGTTGTTGGAAGGAAGGTGACGTGCGGTCTTATTCCAGAATGGAATGTGCTGTCCTGTGGAAAGCACCCCCATTTCATTGTGTTCAATTCAGTGACAAAGGCTTATTAACATCAATTAAAATAATGTACAAAGAGAGAATGCTGAAATTTGGGAAGGTTGTGTGTGTAAGTGTTGAAGTAGAAATTTGTGTCATAATGAAAGTCCAACTAGTAATCTGCACCAACAAGAATTCTGCCACAGGTATGCAGCATATGTGCTTTTACATCATTTCTGAAATCTTCCTGTAAGATAAGATTTAGATATTTTTGGAATGTGGGGCTGAATATAGAGGCAGTTGGATGGAGCATCTGAAAAAATATAAAAGGTGTGGGAGTTGTAGTGGTATTGCTAAGGATTCAAGTCTTCTGGGATGTGACCCTGTGCTGAGTGGGTGTTTTCTATTCTTTCAAAGGAGGGTAGTGCCTTTGAATGTCAGGAACTACTTACCCAGTACCACAGTTAAACATCCAAGAGGGCCTGAATCCTCACTATAAAAGTACTGAGAAGAGATGGTTGGCAAAGTCTGGCAAAGTCATCTGAAGACAGGGCCCACCTTGAAGATGATTTCTTGTGTGGGCATGCAATTTCACACATGCATATGCACACGCATGCATGCACATGTGCACAACCTCACCCACACACACATATACACACTTCTAGATCATAAACAGGAGGGCAGCATTAGAGTATTTTAACTATGACATACAATTTTTAAGTAAACTATGCCCTTCCAGTTTACTGTGATTTGATTTATCAAGCAGTATTGCTTAGATTAATTTTAAAAGTCCCAAATGATGTACTCATCCTGTTTGTTTGATCATAGGCTGCCCATCAGTCTGGGGAGGATGAGATAAGCCTGTCTACTCAAGGCCGTACATATACTGTGGATTTTCATTCTATGCAACAAATCAATGAAGATACTGGCACAACGAGGCCTGTGCAGCGACGACTGAACCCCAGCTCCCTCTCAAGCAATATGGTGGATATGTCTAGCACTGCTAGTAATACCTGTATTAATGATAATGGCCTACTGTCAACAGGTATCTCTTGTTGAAGTATTTACAGTATAGTAATGAAATGTTGAATATGCAGCATGCCTTATAGCCTCTACCTTGTGTAGATTGTAGTCAGAACAGTTGTGATTCATACATTTATTGCATCAATGCTGCAGGAACCAGAACAAAATAAATTGTCTGTACGAAACATGTGTTTGGTGAGATGTTATCTGATCCGTACCTCAGATCACCTGTTCATACTGTATCACAGTTCAGAGTTGGTGTGGCGGTCCCCAGTCACTAGTGCAGAGCCCCAAATCACTTGTTCCACTTTATTGGCACTCTCTTTTTTTATTCTCCTTGTGGAACAAGTGTGACATTACAATCAGGTGGCTTGGAACAGCCAGTGTTGACTGTAATTTATGTAAAAAATTGAGTTAATTATTACTGTAAAATAAGGACATGCCCAGAGATTGACATAGGTGAGGTCTTTTCAGTTAACATCCACATGAAGGCAAGTTAGTAGTTTCTGTGAATCATTTTGGTACTATTGGAAGTCACAAGGTAGAAGTTGTTTCTGTTAGGTCTCACTGTCCTTCAATAATTTTATTTTTCACCACATTGCTGAATAAATCAGGTAATGAAAGAAAGTTGTGTGCATATTGCCTATTCAGTGACCCTCTGTGATGATGTTGCTATCGTGTCTGCAATCTTGAATATGCTATCCTTCCCTAAGCACATGTTCACATCATATATCCCGGCATGGCACATCATTTGTGTCTTCTTCCCGCCCCCTCCAAAAAAGGGGGGGGGAGGGATTTGTGTTTCTTGGAGTTGTAGTGTTCATAAATTATTCTCTCTTCTTTGTTTTTGAACCCCCCCCCTCCAACCACAGCCTAATATTAGGCCCATAGTAGGTCATTTACCATGTAAAAAAATATATATATTTCCATAGTGTGAATTTAGTTATTTTAGCAGCACTTGTTAGAAAAGTAGAGAAATCAGAAAATATGCTGGAATCTGTCACATAATACTGTTGTGCTACAAAATGTTGTAAGGAGCTGTTCAGTTAACATATATTTTCCGGGCTGTCCCATATGTGGTCCCATTTGAATGATAATGACCAGAAAAATAAACATTGCAGATTCATTTATATCAGGTACTTGACTGGACCAGTGTTCAGTGTGTCCAAATATTGATGATGGTTTCAGTTGCTTTCCTCCACCAGTAGGGTACCATCAGCTGAAAAATGCAATCTGAAAACACTGTATGGATTAGGTGTTGTGTGGAGCATCAGTTACTGTCTTGCTGGTCATATGACTAGAGAATTGATGGATGTTGTTTTTTCTAAATGAGTTATTCCCACCATTACCAACCTGGGTGTGAACTTGGGATTGAGTAGTCTCTTCACCATCTGAACTTCTGTTTGTTTGGTCCGTTGGTGAGTCCCAGTTGAACTCTGTTAGGTGGGGTCAAACTGGAGGTTCTTCTATCACATCAGCTTGCTCCTCATTATGTGTGTCCAATTGTTCCTACATTACCTCTGATTTTGTGTCAGATATTGGTTCAATATTGTCATTGTTCTGTTGTCTTTATAGTTCATTCTAGGAGAACTCAACAATTAGATAACTCTGTCCAATTGAATATCATAATAGCTGTAATTGAAATTAGGCTATGTAGTGAAAACTGATAAGGTAACACACTCTTTTGTTGTTTTTATAAAAGCATGATTTTTATATTGAAATAAGTTTGCTAGTGGATAAGCATGCAGGGTGTGGTAGTTATAGTTATGACAGAATTGTAGTAAGTGATATGTACAATTGTTCTTAGAAGTCTGTCATTCTTCGAAGTTGGATATGTCATAACTTTATACAGTAAAGTGAAGCGTGTGAAAAATAATGGCTGTGATTGTAAATGTGCAAACTCATATAAACTAATGTAGACTATTTCAAAACTTCCTACACTGGTCAGTGGATGTGTTGTTAAAATTTCAGTTTAGTTGGACCATAAAAATGTTGAAAAATTGAATAAATGTATTCTGTTGTTGAATGCTGAACTTCAGATTTTATAGCTGTTTAAACCCAAACCAGCAAGCATGCTGGGGCTAATATTTGGATCTGAGGGTTGAAGTATGCTCCAAATCTTTGAAATCAGAATGTTGAGGATAATTTATGGTCCTATTAACGATAATGATATGTGGGGAACAAGATAAAATACTGAGCCTTTTACGCTGTACAATGAACTTGATGTAGACAAACTGATAAAAATAGGAAGATTGAGGTGGCTGTGACACGTCTTTAGAATGCAAGAACTGGACCATTATAGAAAGCTTACTATACTTAAACCAGAAAGCACCCGATATGTAGGAAAATCTAAGTTGACATGAGGAAGTTGGAAAGAATATGGGTGTGAGGGACTGGAGATGTAAGTCACAAGACCAAGAGCAGGGGAGAACAATTTTGGAAGAGGCTAGATTCTCCAAGGATTGTAATGCCAGAAGGAGGAGGAGGAGGTGGAGGCAGCATCAGCGGCTTGAAGTAATGGGCAAGTTTGAAAAGTTGCATAATGAGAACCTTCTGAATTTATACTGCTTGCCGTATATTTGTATAGAGATGAAATCAAGGAGGATGAGATGGGAAGAGGATGTAACAAGAATGGGAAATATGAAAATATCTCCAGAATTTTGGTTTGAAAATCTGAAGAGAAAAGATTACTGGAAGGACTTAGGCATTGCAGATGGAAGGATAATATGAAAGTGGATGTTAAGGAAATGAGTAGGAATGTGTCGACTGAATTTATTTGGTGCAGGATAAGGTCTAGGTGCTGGCCCTTGTGAGAATGGAAATGAACCTTCAGCTTCAGGTAGGCAGTGAGTTTCTTGACCAAGTGCATGAGTAGCAGCTTCTCCAGAAGGAATTCTATTCCATATATTTTAGCTATTGGCCAGCATATTGCCTCCACAGAATGGTGTGATGTATTCCCTTGGAATTATGGGGATGGGTCCATTGGAGGAGGTAGAATGGAAGTGTATAGAAAGAATTAACTTATTGTATAGAAAGGATTAACTTGTTACATCAGTAAAGACTGTGGTATTTTATTGCTGCAGGTTCCACTTTGACTGTAGGAGTGACAGCTGCAGCAGCCAATCCACAGTCCTCAGTTCTTTTGCCGGCTGGCTCTCCAAGTTCAAATTCAGAAAGTAACCTTAGCTGTAGCAGTAATGGCAGTGGCAGAGTTCTCAGTGGCAGTGGGTAAGTAATGTGTTCTTTTTAGGCATGGAACATACAGTCTGACTACTTAGAGCTTCTGACTCTGTCTCACTTCTAAATGAACTTGTCTTGAACTTTATGGAGTCCCGTGAAATTACATAAAATATGGGTCCCCAATATTTGAAGACCAGGGCCCACCCAAATTCACCCTTTTGTTACTCACACATCGGTTGCTACATTATAAATATTAGTATATGGATTCGTCATGGCAGGTTATTTAAATTTGCTCTGATTTACTTTTTGGTGCTGTTGCAGTGTAAACCAACAAATGCACATGCTTCATTAGAATTACAATAATGTTTTAACACCAACTCCTACATGTTTTGGGCCTCACTGATTTATCATCAGGGAGTGCACAGTTGCACAAAACAGCTGTTTAAACCTTTGTATCTTCTCCAATCTGTAGTAGAATTGTCATAAGTTTGTCATTGTATGATTTTGAGTAGATGGTTATGGGTGCTGTAAATTATAAAATTTTTAAATTATGAAAATTTTAAAGTATTTGGTCATTACAACTACTTGCTTAAAGGTCGTTATGAAACATGTTACAATAAGAGAAGTGTAAAACAGATGTCATAAAATAACAAAAGCCCATTAGTGAATCTGTTTACACCGTTTTATATTCAATTGCATTATCATCACAACAAACTTATTCCAGAACAAAACGCAGGAGAATGAAACCCTATGTATCAGCTGATATTTGACCTTCATATTATGTCACACCAAAATGTAATCTGGATCCATATGCCTGTCTTCCAACATACCTTCTGCACTTTAGTACCTTGAACACATTCAAACCAACAGGCTGCTCCAGTTATTCGTATGTAGTGCAACTATCATTTTGTATCTGATAACATATATATTGTATGACATCTGTGTTACACTTCCCTTTTTTTAACATGGTTTGTAACCACCTTCATACATGTAATTGTTATGACCAAATATTTTATAATTTTTATAATTTAAAAATTATCTACTATAAATCATACATTGATGAACTTATGACTGATAGGTTGCCCCAAAATGTTGGTAAGAAATTACCGCTACTTGTGTAATAACCCAGAAGAGTGCAGTTCTCATTTGAGGCCTACAACATGTAGGAGGTGACATATTAAAACTTTATTGTAATTTTAAAGAAATGTGTACATTTGTTTGTTTACACAATTGAATCATATTGCATGGAATGGAAAATGTAAAGTTGTTGGTGCTGGTTTATTGGCAGGAGGGGTCCATTAGTGTTTTTTCTTAACAAGGTAATGAGTTTTCAGTTTCCATTTAATTATTGATGAGCAAATTTAATTTTGGTTTGGGCCAATATAATCTGTATCTTCTGGAAAGCGAAGGAAGAAAGAAAAATACCCAAAGGGAGGTTTACTTTTTGCCAACAAGAACATTAGGATGTGAACGTGAACATTTTATGCAAGTGCTAGAATGAATGCAGAACAGTGATTATTTCCAGCATGTGTTGTAATTTGAGTATTTTTATTTGTGATGTGTTGAGGCTATAAATTTATTGGTTCTGGTAGCAGACTGAATTTCTTGAGGTTCAGCATGATTTGAATGTTTGTTCTGAACCAGTTTGAGTAATTTGGGGCACTTGAAATTAATCTCACCATTTACAGTTTTAAATGCCCCATTTATGAACTTCTTCATCCATATCTTCAACTTCAAGCCCCAGTTTTGCTGGGTTCATTGTAGATTTGAGATAAATGCAAGTGAGCAGTTGACATCACATTATTGCTAATACTTTCCAAATGCATTGTACACTTACATGCCCTGATTTTCAGATCCCGAGATGCACGTGTAACTTGTGTGCGTGCTTCATTTATTCGGTCGCTGTTCAGTGTGCTGTACGAAGTGTATAGTTCATCAGCAGGACCAGCTGTGCGCTGCAAATGTCTGCGTGCTCTATTGCGGATGGTGTATTACGCTTCGGCAGATCTGCTTAAGGTATGCAACTCCACTTAGCAGAGCTGTTCCTTAGAAGGTAGTATTAAGCCAGCAAAGACATGTGCTGCCTATTAGTAAATCAGAAGGCTTATCATGTTCACCAGAGTCTGCTGTTGATCCTATCCTTGGCTGTATGAATTCAGTCCACAGCCACATAACCTTGTATCTTTATGTTCTACATTAAAATCTTATATCTAATTGTAATTAATCCAAGTCAAAACATGGCTAAGTCTGGTGTAATGTAATCATTTTCAGGCACATTCATGGCCCACAGAACATCTTTTAAAATTACTCCAACTATGCATCTATCTGTACACATGAAACAGTTCAAGAACTGCTGAACAGATTTTCATGAAATTTTGTGCTGGGAAGTTTTAGTAAAAGATGTAGATGAATTTCAATTTTTTTTTGCCACTAGAGTTATAATGGAAACTTTGCATGAACACATCAGTTCATATCTCAGTGTATTTTAAGCATAATTTGTTAAATATTTATGAGAGCCAAAAAAAATTCAAACAAAAGTTGTGCAAGGACAAATGAAATACATTTTGTGCCAGACACACTATTCCATAAGCTGTACAGGTTTCAGGATACTTGGACAGGAATTGTTGTGCCATGCATACATTTACAAACTTGTATATTCAACAGTCAAGATTTTTCTCTGAACACACATGGAGAATGAAGAGTACTGAACTCTTATTTAAAGTCTTTTATTCTGGATTATAATGAAGTTCCTCCCTATCTGAATTTATAAGTTCTGGTGCATGTAAGTACCTGTTTAATTAAAATGTAATTTTAAGTAAGGGTGTAAATACTTTTTCTTGTGTAAGGTTTGAATTTTTTTACAATAGGTGCTTAAACATGGATATGAGCATGTTATTTATTATTTCTTGTACTGGCGACACCATGTAAGTGTACATGTTATAATTTTTATGTGTTGTTTGTTCTTGTAGCATGCTTTGTGGTTATATCTGGGTGTTCCTGACAATTTACTATGTGTAAAAATGCACCATGAAAAACTCAAGCAAGAACAGCTCTTCTTACTTCGAAAGTGGTGCGTGGCATCTTGCATGTGTAAGGTGACAGTTTGTGTATGTGGTATTTTTTAACTTTGTACAGGAGGTGCTGAAAAACCAGGTGGTGTCAAGTCACATTGCAGGAATGATGGCATCGCAGGACCTACGGATTGTTGTTGGAGCTCTGCAGATGGCAGAAATTCTTATGCAGAAGCTACCAGAAGTTTTTGGAGTCCACTTTCGTAGGGAAGGTAAGTCCTCATGTTACCCCATTATTACTGGATTTTCTTCCTGAAAAGATAGTGTGAATCCTTGAAGGCTGTTATGATAATATAGCATGGCAGGTACACATACTTTTGAGGTGGGACAAAGACTAGAATTGGAATAGTTGGTTCCTAAAGAGTACTGGTCTTTTGCTTTGTCCACTCACCTCTAGTGAATGCAGATGGTGCTTAAGGTGTATTCTTCACCTTTGCTTTGCTGCAGAATGTAGTTGTATGTAACAGGTCACTAATGTTTATATTCAGATCAGGCAGACTTATTTGTTGTCTTTGGTGCTTAGATGTCAGATGTCAAAAATTGTAGTGAGTGGAAGGGAGGGAAAAGCCACACATGGACAAATGTGGGGAAATGATGAATGATTGAAATTGAGGATAGTGGTTGTACACTTTCATAACATTAGTTTGGGACTACAAGAATTTTGTTGAATGGCGTGTACAGTGTAAGGTTACTGTAAAAAGTCTGGTATTTATGGGTGTGGAATATGATTAATTTGTTTTAGAGTGCTGGTTATTTTCATTGTATTCTTTGTATGTAATCTTAGATATGGTAAAATAGAAATAAAATGAGAAACTGTGGATTATTTCCCAAGAATTCAACTTCCTTGGCCATTGTGTAGGAAATATATTAGAACTAACTAGTCATCAGTGACCAAACTCTCGTCAGCTGAAAACATGTCACTAGATGCCTGATTTTAGTTACGGTAATGTGTATTATACAAGTCACTTGAAACTTCATGAAGCCTCATAGTTTGCCATGGTTTTCCTTATGGAAACACCCCCATTTGTGGAATAAGGTCGTCCTTCCCAGGTTTCATGTCGTAACTCGTAGTGTCTCACAAGGAATGCCAGGTACTACAGTATACGCACTATATTAGATGCATCTGTAATGTGCTGTTTACATGTACTTACCAGTCTTTCTTGCCATTCTTATTCCTGTTGTGAATGTGAGTGCCTTGTTTGTGAACGAGGGGAAACAAAGCAGCTTTTTGCTCCCTTAGGTGTTATGCACCAAATCAAGAAGTTAGCTGACCCAGATATTCCTCTGGGTGTGTCTCCACCTAAGAGCAGTGATTCCACCACATCAGTGAAGCAGCAGGAGTTGAACTGTTCACACCCACAACCAGGCCCATCATCGTCAGCCTGTAGCCTATCAGTAGCAAGCTCTGGTGGAGTAACTGCTGGCTCATCTTCAAGCATGGGCAGTGCTACCCAGTTAGGAGTTGTGTCATGTAACAGCAGTCCAAATGGCAGCATCGTGCTAGGTAGGTTGTAGGCAGGGTAACACTACATGGATTTTGTAAGCATTTTTTAATATTAAGTTTAATGACAAACCTGTTTCCTAAAAAATGCTATTGGTTGAAACAAATATCAGATCAAAATGATTGGGGTCTGGATCAGTTATTGACATGTTACAGCATAAGCCTTTGCTTAATAGTGCTTGTATTGTGACAGCTTATGTCCAGAATTAGTTCTGCCTGTAATAATTATTTAAATAAGTTTCTTTTCTGTTCCTGTTGTTGGATTGAGAGCACATGTTTATTTCGTTTGCATTTAAATACATAAATGATGTCATTAGGTTGTACAAAATTTTTTTTCTGTTTATTTTTTAGTATCCTCATTCTTCATTTTCATTATTTTTATTGTTTTTGTGACCCTAATGTCTTCATAAAATAACAACTTTTATTCCTAATGTCTGAAAGTTGACACATAATTCTGCTTTCTTAACATCACTGTTTTGATTAAATTGTAAGATGCCCTTTTGTTCTGTTGATATAGTTATGGTGATACCTGTATCCGTCATTCCCATGTGCATTGTTTTCTTGCAATTATTATTTAATTGTATACAATTTATTAAAAGTACCAACAAATTCATTTTCGTTTTATGTACGTACTTTTATTACATAGTGACCACCGACAGGTTTCGGCCACTCACATGGCCATCTTCATTGTGGTAAGTGCAAGAATACAAATACATTTATAGTGTGGCAGGATCATTTCACACTTAAAATCATATAGTTTTGGTTGCAATTCCAGTTAAATGGTAAAACAGTGACAAGTGTAAAATACTAGAAGTTGAAAATGGAGGCTGCATTGTATATCATGCTACTGAGCTGTTATAACTTTTTATACCTAAAAACTTTAACCTTAAACAACCTGCATTTTTATATGCAAATGCACATAAAAAGTACTCCCAAAAGATCTGTTTTATATATATAGGCAACAGGGATATTTGCTGCATTTTTAAGACATGCTCCATAATCTCGGATTTTCCACAAAATGCCATTTAGTTCATAATTATGTCTTTTTCTTTTCAAATAATATGTTTTTCATGAACCTTGTACTAAAATTTAAATAATGACCCAGTTGTTCAAAAGTTGAAAAAGGGCTGTTGCTGTTATTGTACAATCAACAGCATGTGCTGTAGTGAAATAAGACTGAGAATGACTGTTTCCACTAGCATCAAGTGTTGGCAGTAGTGGTAGTGGGCTGGTGTTTACAACTCTGCCAACTCCAAGTCTTTCTCCAGCCAGCCCTGAGCCCAGGCGATTCACTCAGCAACCAGACATGGGAATAGTTGGAGAAGACACCCGGTCACCTAGCCCATCACAGCTGTGAGTCTTCATTGAGGGTTACTGTTGTACATAAAATTTGGAACCCAACCTTATTTGCGTGCTTTAACATGCATTTGTAGGTTCAATAAATTAATGAAGTTGTCATTATTTTCTATACTATTTTGTTCTTCCTGGCCCAGTTCAGAAGTTCTGCATTAGGCTGTTCCTTCCTCCATATAGATAAAACACAAACTGCTTAAGAATGTGGGAAGTTATTATAAGCATAGAGTGTAGCAGGGAAATCCACAAAGGAATATTGTCTTAGCTTTGAAAGTTGTACAGTGGTTTTTCAGTTTTATACAGTTTTAATTATGAAGTAGAATGCAACAGTAATCAATTTATTTCATTGTTCTAGACGTTTGACAGATGTGTTGAAACGGAAACGCCCACCCAAGAGAGCTGCTACCTCAAATCGCAAGACCAGGCAAGACTCTGACAACAATCTATCATCATCAGTGATGCAAGACCTCTTCTCCAGAGGTATTTTATTCTGATGATAATAAGAGGGTGACTGCAGTGATCAAGGGGAGATAGAATATATGGTAGGTTGTGGTTCAGGACTGTCCTTGCCTTCAAGGCAAAGTGATTTTACAGTGGCCCCTGCAAATATTTATATTGCAGGTCCACAGTTCAGTGGGGAACTAGTCTGATTCAAATGACAGCCATTGGGAAGTGTGGTAGAAAAACAGAGTTTTATAGGCTGGACCTTTTTCTGATGTGACTGTATGAGTGTTATCTGGGGTGTTGAGAAACTTGTATGGAAGGTATAGTGCTGGGGGATGTGAGAGTAGCATAAAGAAAAAGGAGAGGGAAGAGTGGGGGAATAAATGAGACTAGTGAAATGTAATTGAACATGAGTTCACTTTTTCATTGACTAACCTTGAAAGGAACTGGTTTTTATATTGAGACTTTAAGTAGATGCATCATGCAATAAAGTAGAATATGTTAGTTGAATAAAGATGAGTGCTGAGTTCACGGACTGTTGCCATTGGTTTCAGCCACATCACTAGGCAGTTCTGGACGATCAACACCAACAGGTGCTAGTGGAACTAGCTCAACAAGGTCCCGGTTTGCTGGTGCCACATCAAAAACAACAAGCTTCTTGGCCAGTCTGAATCCTGCACGCTGGGGGAGAAGCTTGAATACTGGTGGTTCAGGTCTCACTGACAGGCCTTTCCAGAAGGTAATTGTAGCTGTGTCATGGTTATGTGTTTGAGCCAAATGTAATTGTATGAAAACTGGCCAAGTCATCACGGCTTTTTCCGTGAATAGCCACAAATCAGGAATTAACTGCACGAAGTAGAGTCCATTAGAGAAGCAGATTGTTGTTCAGCTTGTCAGGAAATTGCCATCTTTTATAGAATCCAAATGTTCATTATCATATTAAGGTGATTCATCCCTGTTGTGTTTGCAGTCAAATAAAATCAACAATCCATCAACATGTAACTGTTGATACTGTTACAGTATATGTTGTGTTGCAAGATTATTTGTTGGTTCATGATCATGCTGAGATCTTGCTGTGGGCAAAATTCGTATCCAGGTGATCAGTCTTGACCTTCATACTCTTGTTTTAGGATCAGGTTCATGATCATACAAGGGTCTTGCTCTGACCCAGCTGATACAGTCTTCACCTTCATACTGTTGCTGAAGGATCAGTGTCAATGTTTTGCTCAAATCTTTGTGCAGGTTTTTATAATGGTTTCTCTTTAGTTTTTTGGTTTCAAATTTTTTCTGTCGCTCATATGTGGCATGTCTTATTATCCTGGTAGATTCATCCTTATGATATTGGGTGTGGCGCTTCTTGTTACAGTTGTTCTTTCATAACAGGACCTTTTTATGATGGTTTTCTGTGTAAGAAGTTAATAAGATTGGGCCCCAAAAATACCATAAAAATGAAGTATGCTAATAGGGCAGTCTACAAGTGCACAAACATTTTTCAAACTCAGAATGTGTGGTTTTGTAAAGTGGAGCCTAAACTGTGTGTTTATGAGCAGTTTTTGCTATGAACATCTGATTTGTATTTAGTGGCATTATGTTCATCAGGAACGTGTTTTGTTGCCTGGGAACAGAAGTGATAGAAAATCCTTTTCTTCTACATTGTAAATGAGAACTAAAACTAATTATGTGTGGTAGTGCAGGATGTTTTTGCAGGGGCTAAAAGTTTCTTTTTGTAGAAACATTTGTAGGTTACCATGCATTATTATGTCTGTATTTTTTAATTTTTATTTTGTGAGATATACTGTAATATTTCTTTTAAGGAGTCTTCCATGTCTAAGTCTTCAAGCAATCCAAACCTGACAGCCGGCAACAAAGAAAAGGCTAGAAATTGGGTTCGTGAACAAGCTGCTCGATTTGTAGAAACCTACTCTGTATCAGAGAACAGTGGCCCACCTCATCCTGCCATGAATGTTCTGTCTAGGCTTACACAGGCAATACATAAACTTCAGGCAGAGGTAAGCGTGCAAGAAACATTGATGAAGCAAGAATATCAACATAGTTTAAAGTTGTGTTTGTGAATTGATTAAAATGAGAGTCTAGATATATTTCCCTGTTTTTCAACATGTTATTGTATTTGTTGTTAGCTCTGTGGACATCATTTCCCAGCTGATATCAGTCTGGTACTGCTACATATAATAACCATGGCATGTGTGGAGGTGGATCTTCTTTTATTTTTTCAAGTCTGTTGATATAATTTAGTAGTAAATTTTATTAGAATTTAATTCTTTTGTATATTGCATTGTGCAGAATGTGAATAAATATATTAAAGATTCTGCAGTTGCAAAGATTGTGTACCATTAGTGTTAGATGAAAGAGGATGGAGCATTTGCAGAATGATACTGACAGGGGAAAACCGAAGTAGTCGGAGAGAAACCTGCCCTTGTGATATTGTGTCCACCATAAATCCCCCATGGACTGGCCTGGGATTGAACCCAGGCCTCCATATTTTGTATATTGGCACCTAGTACTTGTGAGTCCTCCTCAGTTTGGAACTGGCTTGATGTGGCCCTTCCAGCACTTACAATTTTGAGGTGGCTTCTAGATTTTTGGAAAGTTTCTGCACTGCTGTTGAGCTGCGTATGTCACTAGCAGCAATATAGGTTACTAAAATTGTTGTGAAGAACACACAACAGTGAGCTCCCTGCTTTATTGTTTGGCTGTGTGTGTTACTGTCAGCATTATAGAATGTACTTAGATCTTCGTGTAAAATGCTGGTATATTTGTCTGATTTTAACTAAACTTGAATTTTCCTCACAGTTTTTACTGAAAGTCTGCAATATAATTTCACAAAAATTCTTCCAATGGGAGCAGAATTCATTCATGCAGATGGACAGGTAGACAGACATTGCAAAGCTGACAGGTGCCTTCCACAATTTTGTGAATGCACCTATTAAGTGGCACTGAATGAATTTTCTGGTCTGCATATCCATAGCAAAGTTCACGAAATATTTAATAAGGTAGAAGCATTTCATATAAAAGTTGCAGGGAAGAATAGAACACACATTTTGTACACTGAATTTGTTATATATTTTGCAGTGTTTGAGAGAGTCAAATAAAAGGGATGCCATGCATACATTTTCAAATTGGTATATTGAACAATTCAACGGCATGAGTTTCAAAGTTTTAACAGTAGTGTGGTTGAGGATTCCATTCTGCTTGGGTATGACACTGGATGATCATTTCTTGACATTTTGAAGTAACATAGTGTGTTTCAAACATTGAGATCCAAGCACCCAGTTGTCTTACTCCAGAAGAATAGCATCCTGCATTCAGCAGTGGTTTTGAACGTAGACATGATTGCATTAGACCATGTCAAGAAGAGGTGTGTCTTACTTTTTGAATGTAGTGCTGTATCACAGTATGACTTTTGAAGCCTGTATAAAATAAGGTATACACGACCTTTTTTCTTTAAAGCTCATTGTTCCGTGCATCATAATTCAGTGTTAATAAAAATCCAACTAGATGCAACAGTATGCAGATATTTATTTACTGCAAAGAGTGACTTTGCAGTAAATAAATATCTGCATACTGTTGCGTCTAGTTGGATTTTTATTAACATTTATACAAGACCTGTTGACACGTGTGCATGCACACATCCACACACTTTTGTCCACACCCAAACATGCTTGCACATGCGTGCACACACACACACACACACACACACACACATGTGTGTGTGCACACTATTTCCTTTAGTGTGTAGTAAGGTGAGGAGGGACAATTTAATATCGTGTTTTTTGTCTGTTTGTTCATTGAAAGTATGGCTTTGGCTGCTTGCCAGATTGATTCAGTCTTCATGTGAATTGAAGGGTTGCTTACCCTGAGGAAGAGTTTTCAGTTTGAAAGTTCCAGCTGTGATGTCTTTGCCATGTGAAAAGTAGAAAACACCAGTTACCAGTGTTTTACTTTAAAATATAAGTGTTGGCCCATTGTAAATGGACATGAATTGAAAATGTAGAGCCAGTAACAATTAACATAACTGAATAGTTACACTGTGTGTACACTTTTCAGATTCTTTATATTTTTTTGTAGCAGTAATAGTAGAACTAACATATCATCCTCTCTTTCAGCCTAATGAAAGTATGGCTGCATTGGAAGAGCTGCGAAGCATAGTAATGGAATCTGATATTTCACCATTTGAAGTCAACCATAGTGGACTCATTCGCGCCATTCTTCAGTATATCACACAACCTGACATTGCAGTCATGGGCCCTCGGGACCAACGCCTTCGTACCTTTCTTCATGTGTTTGCTGGGTGCCCAGTAAGATCTGCTCTTTATTATTAGTATGAGACTTGTGGGAGTGGTGACATGTGCACATTAAGTGACAAACAGCGAAAATTAAGACTTTGTTAATTCAGTGTTGGCTGGTTAATGTAATGTGCTACTTTAAAACAGGTGTCACTCCTCATCCTTAACCCTTTGACACCAAAATTAAATGCCCTGTGCTATCTGCAAATCACATCACATCAGAATTAAATAGCTGTATAATAGTGGCAATACTTGACAGTATTCAGTGTTCAGCATTTTGAGCATTGCTGTATGGTATGGTTGTTAATGTTAGGCATCAAAGGGTTAAATACTTTTTGAAGGGCTTTTAATGTGGTTACCTCACAGTGCAGGTAATTTATCATTTCAGTTAACCTGTTGTTAATAGTAAAATGTAAATAATTCGGAATTACTGTGTAATTTTGCGGATACAGATTGCATGTTTTGTGTGCAGTCATATACATTCTTGTGTATAATTTGTTTTCAGTTGGACTCTGACTTCTGTGGCCAGCCTCCAGATTGGAATCCTGCATCTATGTCAGCTCTTGTTGCCAAGCTGAGTGGTTGTATTTCACAATTAGAACAGTTCCCTGTGAAAGTTCATGACCTGCCAGCAGGGACTGGGACAGGGAGAGGTGGTGGAACCAGTGCACTCAAATTCTTTAACACTCATCAACTCAAGGTATGTCTTTATTGTTTGCATGTTGAGCAATTACTAAACCCGTTTGTGTTTGTATATTGCTTATTTGAGTAATTAAATATTTTCTTGCTTATAATAAAATCATTAGTCAGTGGATTGCAATCTAACTGTATACAGTATTTATCCAAATGTGATGTGAATTTTCTATCTGTAGTCAGAGAAAACAGGGGGCCATCTTATATTTGCATACTGATAAGAACCATTCCATGTTAAGACCTTCACTAGTGTTAGTGAATGTCTTTAACTACTGTGTTTTGAAACATCGATACATTGTTTCATTTACACTGTTCAGCAGTTAGATGGGGTTTACTTTATTTCATACAAGTTCAGTTCATCATCTTGGTCAGTCAGCCATGTAAGTTCAGAATCAAAGCTTTTTTAGCTCACCATGTTTTTTTATGTATTTGTTAGCAACTTTATATTATTTTGTCCTGCATTCTTGTAATGAGACATGAAAGTATGTTTTCTCTGCATTTGCTGTTAGCTTGACTGCCTTGCTAGCATTGTATATTTGTTTTTTTAATTGTTTTTTAAATGTCTGCACCTGGAGGTGGTATAACCAATTCACTTGCAGATCCTCCCAAATTTCTTGGACCTCCCTAATAGCCTGTTCTAAGGGTAAGGTCACACCAGTGATGATAAAGCATCTCCTTGTTGGAGGCCATTCCAAACAGCAGATGAATTAGGTTGCGTTTAGCTATACACAGACATTATTAGAGATATTTTTTACACTTACGTTATCCTAAGTAATTTTATGGTTGTACCAAATCCAATGAGAACTTTGTACAGTAATGTATTTGAATTATTGTGCCAACAAATGCACATTATTAGATACACATGAATATTAAAAACATAACTCAAACATGTTTCAGTACAAGTGTACCATTTTCAGGGAGCACAATGTGCCAGGTTTAGAACCAAGTGACAGCGATATGCTATTATTGTACAAGGTTCTACATTCTGTAGTAGGCACCATTGTTGGTGTCACTTATGTATAAAATGTACAACTTGTACACCTTTGAAATCTTATGGTTAAGATATTATTAAAGTATTTCTTACATAGTAAATGTGATCTATACAGATTGAAATTGTTATTGAAGTTGGTAGTGGAAACATCTAGTATGTGGCATTTTATGTTCAGAAAACTGGCTCCAATACATGGAACAGCATTAGCACAGGGACCTGATCCAGTTTGGATGGAGATACGCTCTAGAGTCGTAAAGATATAATGCCACAAACTCTTAAGTTTCCACTACCAGGCACAACAGTAATTTTAACTTGTATAAATCATATTTACTATGTATGAGGTGTTGTAATAATATCTTAACCATAATATTTTAAACACTGTACAAGTAGTGCATTTTATACATAACTGACATCAAGAATGGAGCCTACTACAGACTGTGGAACCTTGTAAATAGCTTGTCAGTGGCAGTTGGTTTTAAACCTGGCAGACTGTGCTCCCTGAATATAGTACACTTGTAGTGAAGCATGTCAGAGCTACATCTTTAATATTCATATTTTACTGAAAAAAGGGTTATTATACATTTTAGTTCTGTTCTCATTTGGGTGCAATATTAATGTAGCTTAATAGATCGGTTGTAAAGAGAAGGGCTCCTCTATAGCATTTTTCCTTTGTACTTGTATTTCAGCTCTGCATGATTAATGGTCAAAGTGATTGACCAAAACATGTAGCAGGGTGGAATCAATCTGAACTTGTAAGGTTGGAGTGTTGGGTTTTGTGTGGATTGGACTGTTGTTGACTGGTTTACAAAGTGGGATGATGTTGCCCAAATTCATACTACAGGCTTTATGGACTCTATAAATTGCCTATTCCCTGTCCCACTATAATCGTGTTTGAGTATAAATTTGTGGTTTTAAGAAGTAGTGTTTCAGATACTGCTTGGATCAGTTCTGCTGAATCTCATCAGTGCCTGATGATTCATAATTTATCAGTAGCAGTAGCATGGAGTTATGGACAGAATTAGCTCTTTAGCAGTAGAGCTTGTAGTAATGCAAGGCATGTTGGCAGGCAGTTTCCACAGGAAACTTGCTTGGCACTGCAGCTGTTTTAGTTTTTCAAGGTGCACTTGTCAGCTCAGACCTATGGCACTGTGGGTCTTGCGTTAATGTAACCTGTAAAATTGTTTCTGCAAATTGTGGCAAGATTTTCTTCACATTTATTTACCCAGCCAAGGTCCTGTTTACTTACAAAAATTATGTAGAGAATTCGTTAATAAATTCTAATTTTCAGTTATATATAATGTTTCAACAAGTCAGTAATAACACAGATTACATATAAAGTGCCGAGTCAGTCTAATGATAACTGTACTCACTACATAGGCTGTTTTATATAGATGTAAATGTGGTAATATGATCATATTCTTGAAAGCCAGATGTGTTGACAGTTAAATTTACCTCATTTATTTATTAAGCTTGGTGCATGTTAGATTTTTTAAAATTTAGACTGGCAATTTATTATATAAACACAAGTACTTGTCACATTTGTTTAAAAGTGAATTAAATCCATATATTGTATTTATAACTTAAGTTGCACTGGGTGTAATTAACTGTTAGTGTATGCCTCACTAATCTGCTGCTATTAATATTAGGTATTTGGAAAAGAGTTATCAACATACATGAGCATACACAGTGTATTTAAAAAAATTTGCTTGTGACAGTTCAGATGAGAGTTTACGAATTATTACAGTGCAACTTACAACGCCATCCAGACTGTACAAACCTAAAGCAGTGGAAAGGAGGGACAGTGAAAATTGACCCACTGGCTCTAGTTCAAGCAATTGAACGCTATCTGGTTGTGAGAGGGTATGGCCGGCTCAAGGATAAAGACTCTGGTGATTCTGATGATGACAATAGTGAGGAGGACATTGATGATACTCTTGTAAGTTCAAGCAACTGCATCTTGTTACAAACTGGAAATATGTTACTTGGCCATGTAGCATTTTGACACGTGTGTCATACCTGATATACTTCTGCCAATAGTAATTAATGTGGTAGATAAAGTTATAAAATACAATTTATTATTTTGATTCTGCAGTACTTCTTTTCATATTATAATGTCTATAAAGTGTGTATTTAAAATTTCAACTCTCAAATAATGTATTAGTAAGTAACAGCAGTTTTTTATGCTCTTGTAAAGCATATCACACTTTCTCTTGGCTCCCACTGTTTTTGTGTTATATATGAACCATTTTCCATGCACAAGATTTCCATAGTTCATTCACACACCACCTGTGGCACTAGTGGACTGCATACCAAGAGGAAAAGTTTAATGTCTTACTGCATCAAAAGATCTGTGGGTTGTTTTAAGAATGTTGCAGTGTCTGAAATGTACTAAAATGTCAATGCTGTATAGAGACAACTGTAGTACATAGCGGAAAGTGGGTCAGACTGATTAAAAAATGGTTAGATGAGTGTTGCTGGCAAAAGATACTTGGGCACTGTCAACACAAGCACCTGAACATTCTAATGAACAAATATTTGAGGCTTAACTGCTAGTAAATTGATGTTGATCATGTTGTGGGACTGTGCTTTGAAATGTTGATACACCTGCTCACAGTACACACTCTTGAACACTATGACAGATATCTAATCTCTGAGCAGGATCACATAGCATTGTGAGAAATTTGTGCTATGCAGAGTAATTGTAACCTTTTAAAAATGCAGCAGTACCATTGTGTACCGCAAGCTGTAACATTAATAAGCTATGTACTTTCTATACACAGAATATTTTTGGATTTAGTATAATTCTTAGGATGAACAGTTACTCTTGAAAGAGCTCTAACCAGTTGCTAAATGATGGAAATTGAATTGTTAATTGTTAGATGAACTTCATGATTCAGAGGGTTGAAGAAGAGTTGTTTGTTTACTGTTATTTACGCACACCAAATGCCACTGAATGAGGCACATTGAATTTTGAAACCAAAAAAAAAAAAGTAGGCATACTAACTTGTATGCATTGAAGTTGGTGTTAAGACCAAGGAATGTGTGGAATGTATTCATTTTTATAAGAAACTCTACCATACAGTTTCTATGATAAATTGAGACCAAGTGAGATGGGTCAAGAGATGCCATGTAAGGGAAGTGTTTTATCATTCCATCATATTTTGCAATGATACAGAGATATTGATGGAACTCAGTGGTGGTAGTTGCATAATCCATCCATTCATATATGGTGCTAAAGCCCCTTCCGGGCCTTGGCATCCCTTATAAGATGCCTCCATTCGTCTCTGTTTTCAGCTCTTCTCCTCCATCCTCTTATCCCCAGTAGTTGTAATGCATCCCTCTGGACCGCATGTGCCCATCTGGTTCTTGGTCTTCCCACTGGTTGTGTGGTGTAGAAGTTTCCGTTTAAAACCTTCTTTGGAATCCTTTCTTCTTCCATTCTTATTATGTGACCTGCCTATCCTAATCTTCTGATTTTAATGTCCTCCACAATGTTTGGCTCCTTGTATAAACTAATTTTCACTGTTCCATCTGGGATGCCAGCATCCCCCCTCTTATGTTGAACCATATATTCTTCGCAATATTTTCCTTTCAAACTTGTTTAGCATCTGCTCTACTGTTTGTATTAGTGTCCAGGTCACACTTCCATAGCATAATATTGGCTTGATTAATGTTTTGTACAATCCTATTTTGTTGTTTTGGTGGATTTGTTTAGATCGGAATATAGTTTGCAGGGAGCTGTAGGCTTTATTAGCTGCCAGGATCCTAGCTCGGATTTCTCCCATTTCATCATTGCTTTCACATATTACTGTCCCTGGATATTTAAATCTCCTGACCACTTCAGTCTTGTGATCATCAACAGTCAATGTTCCTCTCTTTCCAAATCTCCTGTTCTGCACCATTGCTTTTGTTTTATCAATATTTATGATAAGCCCAACTTCTTTTGCTATCTCTTTTAGTTCACCATATACATCTGAAATAGCCCTCTTTGGTAGAAACATAAGACTGGCTTAATAGTTATTTTGTACTTACATAATTTAATTCATGTTACCAGGCTGCTGTCGTGATAAGCCAAGGCACAGCTCGCCACAGATTGCAGTTCCTGATAGGGGATCAGCCCCTCCCATACAATATGACTGTGTACCAGGCTGTTCGTCAGTTCAGTCCTGCTGGCAATGACCAGTCAGAGACAGATACTGACAATGAAGCTCCTTTAGGCAACTCTGGTGTATGGGTCCAAACTCACACCATCTACTACAAGTAAGTGTTCTGACAGTATACACATAAACTTGTGCTGTTTAATATTATTATATATAAGGTTTCTGAGAGTGAATGGGTTTTATCACATAATTTTAAACTATCCTACTTATTGTACTGGTATTTGCTTGTATATGGAAATAAAAGGTGACCTTTAGCACAAAGAGACAAACCCTTTAAGTTTTAAATTTTCAGAAGAACCATGAATCAAGGATCATACATTTTATTTCAAATTATTGCCGTTATAAGTAAGTTTTTGCTGGCTGTATTTAAGGTAGATGCTGGAAATGGATTCCTTTACGTCACAGAAATGTATCACATGTAACCAATGTGTTTGTTACATGTCCAGTTTCTCACGCTGAAATTGACACTACATTCCAATTTTCCTTCCATATTGTCTTTCTGCAGTGATAATTAGTACACAATTTATCCTTTAAAATGCTTCGCAGATAAAAATTTCACAGGTTCTTATCTGGTGAATGAGGAAGCCACAATCCCCTGCATTTAATTCAATTATTATTTCACAAACAGCATTCTGTGAACAATGCATAGAATTGTTTGTGATGTGAGCTGTGGACTGCATTGCTGAAAAATGTCATAGATTCTCTCATAATCAGACAGGTGTTCAAAAAATGGTACAAGGAAGTGTGTAATATATTGGTATGGTGTGTGACTTGGGGGGGCATGGAATGGGCACAGTAATTCTAGTTGCATTCATAGTACACCACATACCAACATGACCATATGTAATGGCACTTCATGGATTAACACGTGCTTTTCTGCAATACTGTATTTTACTCTTCTTGATATTACAAGTGTGGCACAGCGTCATGTATATATGTAGATTTTGACTTGTTGAATTATGTAGCTGTAATATAATATAATAAAACAATGCAATATATTATAGCTGTGTAATTCAGCAAGTCATTTGCTGCACATACACATGATGTGCCACATTCCGTAATATCAAGAAGAGTACAATGCATACTAGGATATGAAGCGCATATCCCCATAATTACATCGTAAATCAGGACAATAATAAATTTAAGTACCATACACATGATAAATGGGTCCCTGTCACCACAACATGGCATGTCTGCAGGTTGTGGATGGAGCAACAGCCTCCAATATGGAGGATAGCTGTGGATATATTGAATAATGAGTCATGGACGGCCGACAAGAGGTGGTCCTCCAGCTTAGGGTTTGGGCTGGGTGCTAACAACTCCTCACCATACACAATGGCCATGTTATGAAATGTTCACAATTGCCTCGGGCTTTGACTGCCTGAGCGATGGGAAAGAGACTATATTCGTAGAGGTTTTGAAAAACTTGTATCCAGTTTTAAGTTGAACATGTTATCCGTTGATACCTTTTATTTTACAATAAGTGTTGATGTCAGTCAACTGCCAAAACATGTAGGATGGAAGTCGTATGTATGTATCATATGCTTTGTATGTGCAAGTAGTTGGTTTTTTAATAGTAAAAAGTTATTTTTATATTTTGACCATACCATTTATCTTAATGACTTTTCTACCTAGAGCATACAAGCTGCCATAGATTTTTGTTATTTATGTACTGAGATTGAAATCCTGTAATTTCATTTGTTTATATTCATGGCTTTGCAGGCCAGTTCCTGAAGAGGAGAACAATCTGAGCAGTAAACCAGGATCCAGCTGTACACCTGGCCGGAAAGGCAAGGGCACCAGTACAAAGCTCAACTCCCGTAGTCGCAAAGGGGATGACCTCTGGAATGGTAACTGTTTTATTCTGCCATGTACTTCAATGTAACAATGTGGCACCTGTACACACAAGTCCTGATACACAGTTTCTATTACAAAGTACTTGCTGGGAGCTCATTCAGATGCATCAGGCTTTTATGTGAACTCCGTGGTTCCTTTTGATAAAAATTTGCTCTTAATTTACCTTGCACTATCATATTCAATTCCATTTCTATTGTCTTGATTGATTTATTTATTTACGATTGGGTTCGAGGCCTTACAGTTCTGATGCACCTAGGCCTTAATTAATGGGCCCTTTGTGCCCCTTCCGTTGGCTTACTCAGAATTTTAATTCTTGCAAATAACATCTTTGTTATGATTGAAGAACACAGAATTTGTTTCATGCACGAGGTAACATTTGACTTTACTTAACACTAACATTTGAGACCTTTTCTTTTTTTTGTCTTAATCGTGGTATGCTTGTCTTTGATTTATGATGTGAAAAAGTGTTGCCAGATTTTATTTTAGAAACTTTATGTAGGCCTACTATAAATCTTGACATTCCATTTAAAATGAGAAAGATATAAATACAAATTTTAGAAACTAAGTGGGAAAGTGATGAAAATTTTTTTTTCACATATTTGCTCTGAAGGAATATGATAAAGATAATTCCAAATTTAGGTTCAGAATCTTTTGTCATATATTCCACGTTTTTAAGGTATGGGACTGGAAGTGAGTAGCACATCTCCTTTCATAGCGGGTTAGTGGGAAAACTACACTTCTGACGTGGCCACAATTAGACAGATGGAATTGTGCATAAATTCTACAGATTTGCCAGTCAAGTCCATACCCAGCATGTCTCCAGATTGCATTTATAGCCTCTAAGCCATAATGATGTGACTTCATTTAATATTATACTGTGTAATGACTTTAATTTTTAAAGAAGAAATGAAGAATGCATGCACAGTTCTGGTTAAAAATCTAAAGGGAAATATGTGGGAGAATATAGCTTGGATTCATTTGGTGTAGGATTGGACTGTGTGAACACACGGTCCAGAAGTAGCCATAAAGATTCATAAAGAATGGAAAATTTCTTTAGTCTGAGCAGGTGTTAGTTTCTCAAGAAGAACTGTTTCATGTAGTTCGTAACACTTCTAAATTTCTCATGATTCTCAAGCGTTAATAAGTATACTGCATATTATTGAGATGGAAAATTAAAGTTGAACTAATCATATTAATTTGTGCACAAACAGGGTGCTAGCCATGCTGGATATGATGTATAAATTTGCTAGATACAGAGAGATGCCTGTTTATTGCATCTCTATGTAGAGGTTTCTTTTACATAACATTGTGGTTTTTACTAAATTGTGGTTTTGCAGAACTTCATCACAAACTGTCACCTTACAAGACTTGCTATTTATAAGTATGGTAAGACTACAGTAATTTGTCGACATAATTAGTGATAGTTAAATGTTTCTACACGAATATAAAAAAATATACAGTTGCATAATCAGTAATGTCAAATCTCTGAAATGAATGGGTGATGTAACATAAACACTAAGAGAACAGTCCAGCATTGATACCAAAGACTGTAGTTGTGCTGTAACAGTTTCCAGCAGAAAGAATATGGAATGGTGATTATTTTAATCACAACTACACTGAATTGAAATACAAGTTTTGGAAAGTTGAGAATTTGTTGCATGCAATGCAGATTATTCAGTAAATCATACTACAGTAAATATGGAAAAATAGTATGCTGTCTTCATTAGACTTTGACCATAAGAAGTATTCACTAATTTTTTTTTCTCTCTGGGGCTCCACTATCCAAGCAGGGTAAGTGCCTCCCTAGTTGCTCCCTTCCACCCATCCATCCCTATCCTGTGCTGCTTGTCCCCAAGTTGCAATTCCGTCCACTAAATGTGGAATTTCATAAAAGGTGGACAGAATTTCACTGTATGTTGTATGAAAAATATAGACTTGAACTGATAAGGCATTTTTTTCTTTAGAAGGTGTAGTTCCACAACTACAGTCACCATTGCAACCATTTCTTAGTTCACAACTTCCAGATACAGTTTCAATTCAAGATGCTTCACTGGAAGTTCTGTGCCTATTGCGAGTGCTCCATGCTCTCAACAGATACTGGGGCACACTGTATCCTGGTGTGGAATATGTGCCTATTCTGAGTCAGCAGGTGTGTATAGTGGATTCAGGGATTTTCCTGTGAACTTGTCTGTCACATTTTGAAAGTCTGGAGGTCAAATCCTTGGAGTACAGGTTGAATTACTTGCTTTATCAGTCACTGAAAGTTTGAATAGTGATGCTTACACTCACAGTTATGTACAGGTGTATGTATAGTGATAGTGGCTGTCATCCAAAGCAGATACAGTTCGGTGGTAAAATGTTTTGTTTATGTTTGGGAAGTGCCTGGTTCAGATATTTTTTAATATTGGGTGTATTTGTTAATGATCACCATATGCAACAGTATGTCAGTGAAAGTTTTCTTTTAGTATCCACCGCATTTTTTTTAAAGTTCTTCTTGCGTCACAAAGGGTATTTCTTTAGTTACAAGGGAACAACTGAATAGCATGTACGTATGATATTGCTCTTCATGCTATCATAAATTGCTGTTACTAAAATTCATACATCTTAATATTTCTTTTTGTTCTTGTAAATCTCATGTTTGAAATATAATTATCTAAAAACAGTACTTATGTGTTATACCTAGGATGTTCAATAAATCTAGTTCTGAATCACCATGACTTAAGTCAGGCATGCATATATGTAGCTACAGAGAGAATGAAAACTTGACATGTTTTGTTTCTGTTTGTAGGAGTTTGTGAACAGCAAGATCGCTGCAAAAGCAAGTCGACAGCTTCAAGATCCACTTGTTATTATGACGGGTAACTTGCCATCATGGCTTCAACAGATAGCTGCTGTGTGGTGAGTATGTTATACTGACACTGTATGATTATGCCCATTGCATTTTTGGGGGGGTGTGCTGTCATGCTGATTGTCTTGTTTGAGGCCCATCACAGCCTGGGAACAGTGTACTCCTAGGTATGTATTTGAGATTGTAGGAGACCACAGCTGTTACTCTCTCTCACTGTCCATGCTTTCAGAAGAGCACTTTGTTGTCAGTTTTATTTGTTTAACTTATAAAGATTAAAAAATAGTTGCAGATACATGTCCAAACAAGTGTTATAAATGAAACATACTCATTGCAGTAGGCATTCTGGAGAAGTACTCTCATTGAAACCAAAGAATATTTTTGTGCTGAACATATTTAAATTGACTGTACACTCAGTCGAACAAAAATCCATTGGCCTGATATTTCGTACGTCCCGCTCAGGCAGTGACGTGCGGTACAGTTGCCATCATAATTCGAGTCTTTTTTATTCCCCATATTTGCGCATTCGTGGCGTTTCTCTGTCTTCCATTCATTACAATCAATCACACCACGTATATATTAACCAAAGACAACAATACTTTTGGTTAATTTGAAATTAAAACATTAATTAAACTACATTAACTTTCCCAGGCGTGAGGCTAGCTAGCTAGCTTTGCTGCTAAGGATGGATGAGTCGGTCGGACCGTTCTGTTCCTACTGTTGGCAGGCGTAGTCCAGGCAGTTGAACGCGTGCTAGCAGTGGCCTTCGGAAACAAACTATGTTGGTTCGAATCCCACTATCGGCATATTTCTTTATGTAGCCCAGGCAGTTGAACGCATGCTAGCAATAGCCTTCGGAAACAAACTATGTTGGTTCAAATCCCAGTATCGGCATATTTCTTATGTAGCCTAGACAGTTGAATGCGTGCTAGGAGTATGTTAGTTCGAGTCCCACTATCGGCATAGTTCTTTATGTAGCCCAGGCAGTTGAACGTGTGCTAGGAGTATGCAGTAGCCTTTGGAAACTAACTATGTTGGTTCGAGGCCCACTATCGGCATATTTCTTTACGTAGCCCAGGCAGTTGAAAGCATGCTAGCAGTGGCCTTCGGAAACAGACTTTGTTGGTTCGAGTCCCACGATCGGCATATTTCTTTATGTAGCCCAGACAGTTGAAAGCGTACTAGGAGTAGCCTACGGAAACAAACTATGTTGGTTCAAGTCCCATTATCGGCATATTTCTTTATGTATCCGTACGATTGAAAACATTTACTGATGGGAATTGTTGAACGTGCGAGTATGATGGGTGTGCTTGGGACCCATGGTGGCTTTGCTCTCGCCTTGTTTCAGGGGTGGCGTGGGGGAGTAAAATATTGTTGGAAAATGTGCAACTCTAATTTCAGCTTTTGGAACAAGTTCATAATTTTTCTTTCGTGTGGCCTTTTAGTAGGCAATAACACATTTTAAGAACTGTGTATTTAAAAGTCTAACTGGCTACAGATGATGGTGATTATGAAAACTGAAATGTTTATGTTTTACTAATAATAAAATCAAGGACAATGAAGAACTGCGCTTATTAAATTAAGGTAAGTTTCTTTCAATTTTCTGCCAAATGAAGGGAACGTATTCTGCAACTGCATTATGGTAATTCACAATTTTAGAACCGTGGACGAAACAGGATATCTGCTGCTGATCATGGTTGAAAAAGGAGGGTAGGGTATTACCAAAAACTGAATACTGACCTGTCTGTCACAATACAGGCATTAACCCTGAGTTAAGTGGAAGCCGCATCCCTCTACAAGACGAATACTGTCATAAAACTGAAAGTGAAAGCAAATGAGGTGCTGGATTTAGTTTACAGACCTCAGGGAGAGCGTTACAACCCGCAATATACCTGCAGATGCAGTGGTCGTGTGTCTGTCCACTGTTGGGGCTGGATCTCCCACGAAGGGGCTGGAGTTTTCCATCGTATAGAGGGTCACCAGGATGGCCTGCATTATCAGCACATTTTGCAGAACGTAACGGTGTGTTCTGTATGGATACTTTATCCCAATGGTATAATCCATTTACAGCAAGACCACTTCTCCATTCATGATTCTCGTGTGGTTCAAGAATGGCTATCGCAGCAGGCCGACGTCGAACTCTTTGACTGGCCACCACGAGTGCCTGATATGAACCCCATCGAGAAAATGTGGAGTGAGGTGAAAAGGACAATGCAGGAAACCTGACCTGTCCTCCCTCCCAGAAATAGCGATGAGATATGGGCCCTCGTGTCAGACGTGTGAGATGAAGTTGCTGTGTCTAAGCATTACATTCAATCCATGACACGACGGATGAAATCATAGGTCGAAGCAGAAGGGTTCTGGAATTCTTATAAAAGGGGTCAATTTCTGCAAAAAGCCCTTTTAAGGGCTAAAGTATTAATTATCATTTTCTATGCGTAAGTGTGATACTTCGCCGGTCCCAGTGGCCGGGTGGTCTACAGCCCCTCGCCTGCTGAGTTTGTGGGTTTGAATCCCACGGGGGGCATGGATGTCTGTCTTTTGTGAGTGTTGTGGGTTCTGAAGGCTACTGCTAGCACGTGTTCAACTGCCTGGGCTACATAAAGAAATATGCCGATAGTGGGATTTGAACCAACATAGTTTGTTTCCGAAGGCTACTGCTGGCACGCGTTAAACTGCCTGGACTATGCCTGCCGACAGTGGGAACAGAAGGATCCGATCGACTCATCCATCCTTAGCAGCAAAGCTAGCTAGCTAGCCTCGGGCCTGGGAAAGTTAATGTAGTTTAATTAATGTTTTAATTTGAAATTAAGCAAATGTTTTGTTGTTTTCGGTTAATATACAGAGTGGCCCAAAAAAATGTATACACTCTTTACTCATCAATATCTTTGGAATAAATGTAAATGAAATTTTTATTTCAGGGTGAGAGTGTAATATACTGTTTTCTCAACAAATGGCACAGG
>Ga0131853_10002508_pt1 | contig 32793 bp, 11 predicted proteins | sample TergutLab28metaG_FD_92764 | JGI IMG/M metagenome (GOLD analysis project Ga0131853, IMG submission 92764) | Labiotermes labralis P1 segment gut microbial communities from Petit-Saut dam, French Guiana - Lab288 P1 (version 2) (version 2) | ecosystem: Host-associated > Arthropoda: Insects >... | reverse complement strand
GTTGAAGAATAAAAGACCAACTTGATGTCACTTGCTATTTTATTTCACTTCTTATGTGCTCAACATGTTTCGGACATTAATATATCCATCATCAGGAGCTTGCGACTCTTCTGTTGAATTACCACATTGGTCGTACTGTTCTTGGTTCGATGTGTGTTGGAGGCTAGAGCCTGCAACACGGATACCATTCCAACCCAACCACACCGAAACGTAGCAGGTTAAGCCTTTCTACACATAAGTCCGAGGTTCTAATTTCTCTTTATTTACGAAATTTTGCTGGAGTTATCTTGTGTTTTTTCATAGTGGTTTTAAAATTCTTATTCCTTGCGAGGAAACCTGCCATTTCTCTTAACCTTTAGACGCCTAATGTCAACTATAGTTGACGTACCGCACCGCTAACCTCCAAAGTTTCATTTTATGTATTTATTCAACAAATATAGGTACCGAATATTTTAAACATGGTATATACTCTCCGTTTTTTTTTTGTCTTCAAAATGCAGTTTGTTTCATAATTCTAACGTATTTGGTTGCTGTATTATTAAAATTTTATATACAGGGTGTGCTAAAATTAAAAAATAATTCCGGCGCCAAAAGGTTAAAGATATTTGTAAACATACGTTGTTAATACAGAGGGCCCAATATCGAGCCGCCTTGTTGCCCCAAAAAAATACGAAAACACGTACTTGTGGTCATTATAGTTCCAGGTTTTTTTTATAAATTTGTTAGAAGTGTAGTATTACCATTTTCATAGTATAAAACAAGCCAGACAATGTACGTACAATGCAACAATGAGACGCGTTCGTGCAACCATTGTTGCGGTGGAAAAGCAATATGTATTGAATAGGTGAGCGTGTGTTTGTAGCTTTATGTTTTCAGCATACAATGCGCATGCGCCACGTTGTCATCAGTGGCCTGCCCGGTTCTACAATATTTTTCCATGTTATCTCATAAATGGCACTTTTTTTAAAAAATTAGGCATTGGACATGAAATGTGTTTCGATTGTCACTGTAACTTTTGTCTGAAACATTTCATATTCTAAGAATAACCGAGTGTAGATATGATCAAACGTATGGGTGAGGAGAGGGGGGTGTATGGGGTATTGGTGGGGAAACCGGAGGGAAGGAGACCACTGTGGAGACCTAGGCGTAGATGGGTGGATAATATTAGGATGGATCTCCAGGAGGTGGGATGTAGTTATACGGACTGGATTGGGCTGGCCCAGGATAGAGACAGTTGGCGGAGGCTTGTGAGTGCGGTAATGAACCTTCGGGTTCCGTGAAATGAGGGGAATTTCTTGACTAACTGCAAACCAGTTAGAAGGTCAAGAAGGACTCTGCAGCATGGAGTAAGTAAGTAAGTAGATATGATCAAACATGTGTTTTGGTCTTACTGCAGAATAGCCGTTATTCTTGTCCTATTTTATTGTAACTTAAATTTTCTCGACAGATTTTCGAAATATACTCAAATATCAAATTTCATGCAGATCCATCCAGTGGGAACGCAGTTGTTCCATGAGCATGGATGGACAGACGGACGTATAGACGGCAGACAGACAGTCAATACGAAGCTAATAGTCGCCTTCCAATTTTGCGAACGCGCCTAATCAAACATGTGGTCGCTTATTGCAATCTGTATTGACAATCTTTGAATCTATGTGTCTACATTTGCTGTTTTCTCAAATGCTTCAGAAGTGATAAAATTTCAATAATTATTGCATTTATAGGATCAGTGACCTAATACTCTTATGTACAGGGACCGTATTTTGGCAGAGAATACTGAGGGATAATAGGCCGTGGTAGTGTACATATCAATATGTAGATGGGTTCTGAGTGTCAGTAGGAACGAGATATCTTCTGATGACAGAAGTACATTGTCGAGTGGGTGGGATGGTACTAATAAGAAAAAGGAAACAGTGCCTTCCCACGGGACAGAGAAGTAAATGCATAACAGCGAAATATGGACAGTGAGAGGATGTCTGACAAGCCTAGATGAAGATGAGTGAAATGAAAGAACTTAAAATGAGGCAATGCTTAGCTATGAAAGAAAGAGGAAGTATTGTAAAATTGAACAGAAATGACGTGATGAAATAGAGAATAGGGATGACTGGCACAAGTGAACACAAGGGATGGAGAGGATAAATGTGACAGGAAAGAAGGATTGAATGGATTTACTGAGTTTGTGTTCTGCAGATTAAAGTTTTGGGACATTGTGCGATTGCCGACTGCGAGCTTGACTGTAGACAGGAAGGTGAGAAGATTAGTGAGAAATAATTAGTGAACAAGAGAGAACACTTGACCATGAGAGGAATGGAGTAAATTGGTGAAAGGAAGTGAGTAGGAACATAAGAGAGAGTGAAGAGAGTGCATGAGTGATTGTAGGGGTGTGAGAAAATGCTTTAAGACGAGGGTTAAAAATGTGTGGGTCGACTAAGGCAATTAGGGAATGCCTGATTTCGGTTTTTGTACAGAGTAAATGAGATGATAATTTGTAGATACTCAGTGTGCAAGTGACAATACAGGGCATGGCGACAGTCCGGGTTCAAATTGACGAAATTACGAGAATATTTATCTGTGTTCATTGCCGCAAGCTCTTCAAGTAGATATTAGCCTCCAACCAATATTATGAAACGTTTCCGTACGCTTAAAATCTATTCACGTTATTTGTTGTACTTATTTCCGGTTACGCTTTATCTATATGCGTATTCATTTAACATTCAATTCATGCGCCGTCTTCTAATTGACGTATCTGTAACTGTCTACGTCACTGCCCATGTAAGAGTCTGTCTACTCTTTCAGTCTTTCTCTCCGTCCGTCTTTCCACACTTCCACCCATTACATATCTGTATGTTCTTTTGAAAATGTTTCTTGTAAATGGCGACTGACTGTGAATGTATTGGGGCTGGACTTTACGTTTACCATCCCGAAGTGTTTGAAGTGTAGAAATAAAGGAGAGGATCACAATAGTCAAAAACACAACAGTATTATATAAAGTTCTTAAAGTATATTAGTAACAATATGGGCTACATGTTTCGACTCGCATCGAGTCACTTTCAGGCCCTCAAGGTGTAGATCCAAACATACAAACGTTTGCTGCATTGTGGGATCCCAACGCTTATAGAAATTAGAACGTAGAAATGCCGAATGTCATTCGGCTTTTCTACGTTCTATTTTCTCTTTTTAATCTTCAACAACGTTTACGCTCTGTGTCAATATATCTACATACCATAAGCACTGATGTTTTATTTTTATGTATAATGCATACCTTTTATTCTGTAAGCGTTGGGGATCTCACAATGCAGTAAACGTTTGTATGTCTGGTCTACACGTTGAAGGCCTGAAGATAACTCAATGCGAGTCGAAACATGTAGCCCAGATTGTTACTAATATATTTTAAGAGCTTTATTTAATACTGTTATGTTTGACGGTTGTGATCCTGTGCTTTATTTCTGTAAAGGAGTTGATTTCCCTATGTTTATATAATTGTAATATTATTCACAAGCTTCCCTGGGGTTCCTGTTGCAGCTTCGTTTAATACCATTTTTTTCCATAATACGTTAATAACAGCTGTCTGATGATAGTAACAGTACTAGTAGTAACGATAATAATAGATTCAAGAACTCTGGAATTATCCAGTCCTTACCGAAGTGCACAGATCACACGTGTGTTCTTGAACTCTGACCTGCTGTGTTCTTTCGCCTTCTCATAAGAGTTTCGTTGAAGACGGAGCATTCAGAACAATTATTGTAGTTTAGTTTCATAGATTATTACGTTTTCTGTGGCTTATGACTTTGAGAACGGACGCTTATGACCTTCCAACTTAGCGGTCCCACGCTTCCACTATGTTGTTATTATCGAATGTGAGGGCTTAGGACGTATACGCTTACGGTGTTCTTAAAAAGATAGCATTTGTTTCAGTTAGCATCAATATTCATCCAGTAATTATCAAGTTGCAACATACCGACGCAGAGAGAAGTATGCTGCCCCTGCACTTTCTGTGATAACATCGCGCTGTGAACAGGTTAATAATAATTACAGTTCGGCCAACTAAGCAGCCCTAGGACCAATTAGACACACCGCAAACTACACACAATGTGCATACGTAACACTTAGGAAGATAACAGTAAAAGCATTTAAAAAATGAAACAACAGACTATAGGTATCTAGAGACAAAACATTAAGTGTGAGTGGATATTACAAGAACAAAATACAAAAGGAGTTACAATACAAAATATTAAAAAATTACAAAATTGCAATAGTGGGAGGGGGGGGGGGTAATAACTAGAAAGTAATTTCAAGAATAGTAGAAAATAATGTGAAAATAGTGATTAATAATATGAACCATAGGATACGTAGAAGTGATACCACGAATGGGAATGAAATAATATAAGATTTATTTAAGTAGTATACCAACTGATGCACAAACATAAAAATTTCACATTAAGACATTAAAATTGCTCCCGACATATTTCGATCCTAAGTTCATTATCAGGGAGCTACACTTTCCACGCTAAAGTCACTATTAAAATTAGTCACTTATTAATTTCGTTATGTAAACAGGGTGTTGTGGCAGCATGTCTTATTGTGTAAGGTTATGTTGTTGACAGTGCCCGACTACGGGTGTGCGTCCTGTGCTTTGGTGTGTATCACGCAGCAAAGCACAGGACGCACACCCGTAGATTTCCGTGATTCGGAGACAAATTCAGATTGAGACTGCACAAAGGCACAATGCAAATTAAAAAAGTGTCGATGGTAGCAATGGCGGACGTGGAGTAACGAATGAGGCCTTTCATTTTTATATCTTGCGCAACAGCGCGGTCCACATGATTATGAGAATGCAGCTCAGTGTCTAGAGGTACCCCGGGATGTTTCACTGGTGGGGCAGTCGATGTGATTAAAACCGAATTTGTATGTATGATTTATAATGTCGAATAATAATAATAATAATAAATAAAGATCTTACAATAGAAATACAGCTCACGTGGAGTATGAAAGCAAAGGTGATACCAGTAATAATAGGGGCGACTGGGACTCTTTCAAAGTCATGCAGAAAATACGTGAACAACATACCAGGGAAACATGAAGTCAAGGAACTACAGAAAACAGCCATATTGGACACTGCACACACACTTCGGATAGTACTAATGTAAAAAATACAATAGGTTCAACACTGAAACTAATGATATAAGCACCATGAATAGTAACAGTAGAATAGGTGCAACACTGTATTCCCAAGGGACATAGTTTGTCTCAGGAATATAAGTATAAATACCCTGCATAAAAGAAATGATGATGATGATGATAATAATAATAATAATAAATGTATATTTATCACTGCATTTAACAGCAATGAGAACAGAAACTACGTCCGAACGGCGAAAATGGGAGGTCAGTATAAACAAAAATACATTTGATGTTGAAAATAAAATAAGAAATAAAAGCTAGACAAAGCGATGTCCAAGTGTACGAATTGAAACTCAGATTCAGGGGAGCAGAAGTTTTGTATATTGAATATATTTATATAATCAAGTTATTTAATCAAGAGAAATATTTTAGATAATCCTACACATTACATTTCGAGTAGAAATATCAGCTAAAGTAACAGTAAAAGAAGGCACATAAAATATAATATCCATCTCCTGGTGTAAAATATGTATTTCCATTCGCAACCAGACCTAATAAAAGCATCAGGGCATAAAGGCAATAACTGTTAAACGTGACGCCCAGTGCTAGGTTAGATAGTGGTCCATTTCTTATTTTACGCTTTCAAAAGTAATGTTATCTTTTCTGAAGACCGTGCAATCTTCTTCCACCATTTACGTGATGTTTCTCTCCCCATACACCTATCTCGCTGTTCTAACACTTTCCAGAACGTGTTTGTCCTACCTTTTGCTTTGCAGCACTCTTGTTACGTACTAGCACAGACATAAGCACATACGGCCTGCAGATTGTAACGATTGTAGCCCACCAACGCTTTTTCACTCAAAGTGTTCGCTTGCGTCTGATGTTAACTTCTCCTAGAAATTGAAACAGACACAATTTCGCGTAACGTACTGAAAGATCCAGGTGCATCAATGCTTTTTGATCGGTAAAGGTAAAGGTAAAGTTCACAATAGAACAGGCTACGAAGACCCAGAGGGGGAGTAGAGATATAGTTCTAATCTTTCTTTAACCTCGGAACTAGATGGAGGTGGGTCTTCGTCACGTCCCGGCCGCTTTACCCCCGGGAAAGTGACCCGGTACCCATTGAATAGGAGGCTAGGTGGGCGCCAGGGCCGGTCTGGACGGGTGCGGAAAATCTCGCCCCCCCACTAGGATTCGATCCTCGGACCGTCCAGCCAGTAGCGAGTCGCCATACCGACTGCGCTATCCTGCTTTTTGACCGGTACGGCGTCTTTATTACGAATCTTTATAATATCTCCAAACGCACTGATATTCTATGCTTTTAATAGGACAGTTACGAAATTGGGTACTGAATGATGAATGGTAGCATTGTTGTCAGTGAAAATATAATGCTACGCTGCTCGGTCACATGAGTCTCTGTAGCTCTGAAGGATAATTTCTATTAAATATTTTTGGCAGGATATGTAAAAAGGTAATTCTTTGTTTCCTGTGACACAGTTCCTTTGGCGTACAGAAGCCTTAACCTTTTGGCGTCGGAATTATTATCTTTTATTTTAGCGCACCTGTATATATATATATACAGAACCAAATACGTTAGAATTATGAAACACTGCATTTTGAAGAGAAAAAACGGAGAGTATATACCATGTTTGAAATATTCAGTACCTATATTTTTTGAATAAATATATAAAATGAAACTTTAGAGGTTAGCGGTGCGGTACGACCACTATAGTTGACATTAGGCGTCAAAAGGTTAATGTACTTCATTGCGTCTGATGCCAAATTTCTATCTATCGCGGATTGCTTAAGTAATGGCACAAGAGGCTATTATTATATACGGAGCAAAAAAAGAAGAGTGATTTTCAATATGCTATATTACGGATTATCCTGATGTGAGGTCATTAATATTTGTACCTGAAAGAGGACGTGAAGGGGGTAATGGGGAATTACATGAAGAGCGCCATCTGTGTTGTAATCTTCGACAAAGAGCAGTAAGTCTACAATCCAGCAGGTTGGCAAGAAGGGGGGAGAGTAGCAGACCTACACATGGAAGAGGAGAAACACAAAATAGTAACTGAGAGACCTGAAAGTAAGATACGACGTAGTAGAATGAGGAGTAGATTTGAGCACGATGTTAAAGTGGATCTTGAAGTAATGGGGTGTGAATTTGTGGACGAAGTTTATATCTGACTTTTTAAACGCGCGACTGAATTTATGGTCCGAAAGGGGTGGGGAGTTTCTTGACGAACTAGCAGGCCGAAGTAAGCTTCTCAATGTGCTAGTTACGTAAGTGCATGTGAAGAATGAATCGTATCGTATACTTAAACCATCTGTTGCACGGCTGCAAACATGACTTGCGAGGTAAATGGGAATTACTTTCACGTCATGAATATCACCATCTTCTGTGACGTGACGCCCAGCGTTCTCGTGTTACAAGCGTGTAGTTCTTTTCAGGAAAACCTGCTGTGTCTACAATCTGGGATGTTGAGAAGCTGCTAACAGACTACACGGAGTCACATTCCACAAGGAAGTAATATTCACGTAGTCTGTGAAAAACTAACCACACGGTTTTACTCTTTTGCTTCTCCTCAAACCACGTGTCTTATTGAAATGAATAAGCTCAGGCCTGCTAATCACTCTACAGACCTAACCTAACCTAACCTCGTTTTCTGAGTTCTAGACTTGGTTTTCTCAAGAGCTTGGGTTTGTATGCGCGGTTTATGGACGTTACTGTTCGTCACTTTTTCAGGCTGTAAGTTTGGTTTGTAGTCAGTGTTTTGGAACGTCAGGATCTACGTGTCAGTGGTGGAAGGTTATCGCAGTGTTTGTGCTGAATTGTGTTTTGGAGGAACAAGCAGACAAACAAACCGTAACGTGTCACTTGACAGTCGCCAGCTGTTCGCAGTGCTGTCAGCGGTGTACCGGAAGACCAGCAATATTGTACCGTTCTTGAAACTCTTATATTTTATCCTTATTGTTATCCTCATTGTTGCACCGTGCATTTCGTAGAATCACTTTAATTATTAACCAACAAATGCACTCATATAAAATTTCACATTAAAACACTTAACACTTGGTTAATAATTAAAGTATTACATTTTATTTTTCGTTTACTTAACGGTGCCATCAGTAACTCAGAGTATAATTTGATAGCGTGTTTGGTGAAGAATAAATTTGGAGGTTTCTAAATAAGTGACCGTGACATAAATTTGAAATGTGCAAAAGCAGGTTAGAGTGACATAAATTTATGTTCCGGTACTGTCCCGGTACTTGCCCGGTACTATCCCGGTACCTGCCCGAAGGCATTAAGAAAACCACTGTAACTTCAGTCAGCATTGCCAGTTTCCGGGCCGATAATTACACATGGGAAATCCGTGATTCAAAACAGGTTTATCAAGACACTCGACCTTGACTTTCGTTGGATACACTGGTATGGAATGAATTAGGTTTTTCGCTTCTCCATGTGAGTAGGAACGGACGGTATCTGTTCGTGTTACATACAGACATACCTCGTGCATTCTGCGTTTTACGTGCCACATAGGCTCTTACTCATATCCATATACTCATGTGTTGTATAAGAGTCGGGATTGAGTGATAAATAGACTCACTAGGCAATGGGATGGACAACCAAGGAATCGGAGCTCGGTTTGCCACAAGTACAAGAGAATTCTCTTTCGAAGCGTTCATATCGGCTTTCGGGTCTACGCAGCCTCGTCTTCAATGGATAACGGTTGTTTTATCCCCGTGAATAAAGTGGCCGGGGCGTAAAAACTGAACAGTGTAGAGGTTCAGTACGATTGGGACCATACTACAATTTTTTTTTTTGCATTTATGGCATTTACAGAGACAAATTTAATTTGCTGGGTTGAAGAAAACCTTTAGAGGAATTCCAAATACTTTAGAAGTTACTACGATTCTTAAATCATTTCATATAAAGAATTCTTGTAAAAATCAGAAATAAAGTTATTACTTATGTGTGCTCTTTCCAATCTGTTCTGCCCATGTACAATAAAGTGGCATATATTTATTTAATGTGTACGAATTCCAATATCCTGTATTGAACATAAGTATTGAACAAATGGCATGATATTAGGGACGGTGTAGATGCGTTCTGTTCCAATTACCTGAGTCATTCTTTTAAGAAGTGTCATTTTGGAAACAATGCTCTAAATTTCTGCCAGCAGAAGACTGTTGTTCTGCGAGGGTTTGTGAACGAAACTTGTTATTTGAGGCCAAAAACTATTTGGCGCACGTGCGGGCGAGTTACAAATCAAAGGAAACGTGATGCACGGAGTGCATGATGTTATGCGAAGTCACTGTATTTCTGACGAGATTTTTTTTTAGATCAAATGTGATTATTACGGAGCACATTATTCATCGCCTTTGGCTTTTCTAAACGTAACACACAGGAATCTGGCTCTAATTCCGTTGTCAAATGTTAGGAAGGAAAATTTTCTTGCTCTTCAGCACTCTTTTTTTTTTTTTAGACATCGTGAAGTCTTTTCATAAGTCTTGTCGTGTTGACCGCCGAGTGTGTTGAACATAAGCAACACATATCCATCGACTGATAATAGACCATAAAAGGAAAATATAAAAAATAGAAAAATATATAAATATATCGAAAGTCTATAAAATATAAGGACCTCGTTTCTTTTGGATGTGATGCAGCGTTCTGTACGTTTCGAAGGAACGAGTTGAATTTATCTTCAAGAGAGAGGAGGATATTTCTTCTCGAATTATACAGCGTCGCACTTCTAAGATGGTTTATGAATTCAGAATTGTGGAAGGAAGCGATGTTGGGCCTAATTTGATGTACGATTCCGAAATTTGTCTGGAGGATCTGCGGAAACACAAGAAAAACCACAGAATAACCGGCCTCATGGTTAAAATTTGAACCGGAGACCTCTCGAATACGGTGCGGGCATGGCTATCCCTCGAACATTAAATTCGGTGTGTATTGTCTATTTAGTGAGAAGGCAAATACATTCTTATTGATGGAACTAAGTAAGCTCCAAGTAGTGCTTACATGAGTTGTTATTTTAATGATCGGATTGAGCAATGAGAGCTGCTTAAAGTACAGAAGGTTACTGCTTGCAAAGAAACTGGCACAACGTAATATTACTGAAATTAGGAAATGAGTGGAAGAGAAGGAGACAAGTGGAGTTAAGGCTGACAGGAAGCAAAGTAGAACGCGACCGAAGTTTGAAGCAAACGGAGGTGGTTCTAAAATAGAATACCTTCCCTTTTCTCCCTTCTTAACAACAACAGGAAGAGCCCGAAGAACCAAAATCAAGGGGCGTGCGACATTAGTGATGCGCATTTGCCAAGTGGGTAGTCGCCCAAGAATATGTTGCTGCCTCGTCCTGTCGTACCAGATGAGGATTCGCCTAATTAAGCGGATGTTTACAGCGAGCTGAGGGCGAAACCAACAAGAGAAAATGTAAGAATATTTATTTACGAGTAGTAATATTTCAGCGTTACGCCTGTCATTTTTTTTTAAATTTCTTTAGGAAAAGAATATCTGCATACACAAACCTGGTCAACGGCTTGGCTGGTATACTTCTACATTTAAAGAAAATATATAAATAACCAAATTCAATTTCTATAGTAACACCAACTAGATGCTCCAATGTATCAAATTTATTTTACTTTATTTGTTAAGAAGCAGATAACAGTATCTGTTTGACAAATGCCTGTTGCTGTATGTAGAGTCTTGAACTCCTGGTGACGGACGGAAAGACCGTCCGAAACATGTAAAGTGTCATTCCAAAATAAAATAAATTTGATACATTGGTGCATCTAGTTGGTTTTACTATAGAAATTATATTACGATGTACGGCCCTATGAACTTCAAAACAAATTCAAGTCTAGAATTCTGGACTGTCTCCCATTCTGAGGGAGGTGTTATTCTAAACCCATCTTCTGGCAACAGGACACATTTATTTAGGTAGTATCTTGTACCTGTCATGTACCGTCGTAGCTCAGCAGGCACTTCTCTTCTCTAAAATATCCAGCCAATCCCTGGGGCCCTCCAAAACTCCTCTCGTTGAGTACAGTCCCCTCTTTCTCCTGGGGTAAAACGGCCGTGTCGTGAAGCTGACCACCTCAATTTCCTAGTGCCGGGGTTAAGAATGACTGCCCCGTGTGCTTTCGTGGCTGGCAGAGGAGAAACTTTACACTTTTGTCTGTCCTCGGTTCCCAATATACGCTGTGCGAGGCGCCTACTCTTCCTTCTGATCCCAGTCCGATATGCTTTCCATCATACGGCAAATATTTGCGAACGTTGTTTTTACTGCTGGAAGACAAGTTAACGTCCTCAAACTATAAATGCTTCTGATACTCTGACCATTCCTGAACACGTTAAAAGTCACCCTACTGGACTACGTAGACCAAACATGAATGGTGTTAAACTCTACTCCCAAATATTATTAACATCTTACTGAAAATACGAACATTTATCGGGCCTCAGTATATCATGAACAGAACGTTTTGTATTAGATACTATGAAATAATCGTAATAGCTTTCAGCCCATTTTTTTATGTAGGCCTATGTGGCGTCATGTGCTGTTGCAGCTACTTTCGGCGTATTTAAATGAATGAATGAATGAATAAATAAATAAATAAATAGATAAATGAATAGCCTCAATGAATTTTATTGTGTCAGAACCTACCGTTCCTTTTACCAGTTTCGCTTCAAGGAATTTCATATCACCTACTGTACTGCAGTCAAGATAATATGTTATACTCTCTGGAACGGTTACAAACAAACAGTTGAAATGTTTGTCTGATGTTTATTGTACCGTGCATCATTGTGATAACTGAAGAATAAAAAACCAACTGGATGCCACTTGTTATTTTATTGTACTTCTTATAGGCTAAACATGTTTCGGGCATTACTGTGCCCATCATCAGGAGCTCGCGACTATGATGTTGATTACCACATTGGTCGTATCGTTCTTGGTTTGCTGTATGTTGGAGGTTAGGTGCAGTTAGGCTGGAGTGGTGTCCGGGTTGCAGGCTGCAGCCTAACCGCACCTAACATCCAACATACAGCAAACCAAGAACGATACGACCAATGTGGTAATCAACATTATAGTCGCGAGTTCCTGATGTTGGGCATAGTAGTGCCCGAAACATGTTGAGCCTATAAGAAGTACAATAAAATAACAAGTGGCATCTGGTTGGTTCTTTTATTCTTCAGTTGAAATGTTCTTTCTTTTCCCGGTTCTTTCTCATAATGAAATATTGCATTTAACGACCATGTTTCTGGTAATATCTTACGTTATGCCTATAGCTATTAGTGTGTCAGACGAATGTTTTGTGTGTTTTTAATAAACGTCATGGAAAACGTAAAGAGTGCCAGCTCACTTTATATATATAGACTGACAAAACAGACACTGAACCTATCTTATCACTAAATTCAGTTTGTGAAATAAAATAAAGGGTGTGACTTTGCAGAAACTTTCTACCATTCACAACCATGACATTGCTCTATTTTACCTTTTACACTCACAACTATCTTGATCTTGGAATCAAATTTCAGGCGTCTTTTGTTCCCTAGGAACAGTATAACAGCGGAAATTAATGTCTTTATCATTTCTCAAAAAGTGCATATTTTATGGCTACCTATCGAAATGTAGGTCCGTAGCCGGCGGCGGCCCGCCGGCAAAAGTAGTTCGCCCATAATAATTTGAAAACACGACATAATGGGTCGGCTGACAACACACAGGGACCCACTTTTTGCAAAGGACTGGTATCTGCAATATATCGCACTCACGAAATACCGACCTCGGTGTGTTTGTAAACATCGATAGGAAGTATAATTTATGCTTAACAGAACTTATGTACACATTTCTTTAACGTAGATATCTCGTATTTTATATGCTGTCAAATCTCGCACCGCTGGGACGTGTATATTTCTTTCAGTTTTCTTCTTCTTGGGGTCTGTGACAGTGATTGATTTGTAAGACCAATTTCCTGTCCGGAATAATCATTTGTCTAAGGTGTTTTCAACATGCCCTTTGTTGTCTGAACTGTATTTAATCTCCTTTTCAAGTGATTGGTTATTTTACTGTGAGGTTTCTAATTCCTTACTCTTAGAATCAAGATGTCCTGTCAACGACCATTCTGGGGAGCATAAACAGAAGCGCAAGAATGCCTCTTTTAAATGACACTACAGATATTGTGAGGGTTAATGTGCTGCCATTTCACATAGCCCAACATAAATTTGAAATTTTAGATTTACATTATTTGTTACTTTTTTACACAGTTATGAAAGAATTAAAATTGTTTTCATATTCGTATCTTGCGTCTTGATATTATCAAAGTTTTATTTATTCACCAAATGATGCACTAGTGAGTTGTCTTAAAAACAGTATTAAAATTTACATTAAAACAGCTCCGAAATGTTTCGGTGTTACAGTTACACCATCATCAGGGAGCACATTAATTCGTGCTTACTACAGTTACGGTTTAAATATTCCACTAAAATGCATCGGTGTGTGTTTAATATGGTGTGGTGGTGTGGCTTCACCTGTGTACCGGACGGCCACCTACAAACTCTGATGATACCAGATGCTTCATAATACAATTTGACCTCCTGATGATGTGCACATAGTGCTCGAAACATGTAGAGGATTATAATAAACTTATTATAAAACAAGAATTTGTGCATTAAGTTGGTCAATTACTAAGATTATGGTGAGATGCACGGTCAGCGGAACGTCAAAATAATCACATTTGATTTACATGTATTTTGTTTATTGTGTTTCATTTTATAGAGGTAAACTAATCTTGGATGCCTCATTCTCGTATATTCAGTTACAGTCTTTCTTAAAGAATTCCGGAAGGAAGAGGAAACTAGGAAATTACAAAACGGGAGTTCAGCTCCCCAACATCAGACATTACAGCTCTTGTACAGAGCTCAAAGGATGCCTCCATTTATGGAGCTGCTCCTTTCATAACCCTCAAGTAACTTCCCACTCTTCAAGACTACCTTATCTCACCCTATAGAGCTACCTTCACATGCGTCTCTGCGATAGCCATTATGTCTAATATTTTTAAGTCCTTCATTTCAAATTCAGGCCCATTTGTGTGCTTAGGTTAATCTAATTTTAAAAGAGCAGATAAAGATCACAGTCGTTGAGTCCAGCTTCAAAATATGTCCTCAGAAAATTACCCCCTTTTTCGTATTAATTACAAGAAAGAATGAAAGTCTTCAATTTAAGCGATTGCACGTTTCTCAGCCTTCCCCACGAACCGAATGTCACGGTAATATCGGCATAAATGAACGTTCATTTGCTTTTAGGACAAACGACTAGACAGATACGGAACGTGGGAAAGGTTACAATGAAATGGTAAGGGTTTTCTTAGAAAAATCTAATAATAAACGTATAAACAATTACTTATGATTAGACTTTACGTTTTATAACTTCGCATCTAGTAGTAAGAAATTATCTCCTTGCGTAATTAAACACCACTCCATGAATATTCCCAGTGCCCTTGAAATCGACACTGGACACAAGAGTGTGCTTAACCCAACCGTCCTGCTGCTTTATCTCTCAGGATAATAATGCCGATACATACTGAATATGGAGCAGGGTGTGTCCCGTGATGTGTTAAGTTCGGTACCGAAGAGAAACATCTCTGTTTTTTTCCGGGAATAGATCCCAGAACTGCCGTCGAATATTTCGTAATACAGTGACTGTAACTGCTTAGGTATCCCGGTCCTGCATTTTGTATTGTGGCGAAACAAAACAAAGGAAACTGTTAAAAGTTTCGTTACGTGTAATTTGAGTGAAGAATGAAACGAGTGGCCCATGTGTAATTAAAGAGAGGGAAATGCAGATGTTTGGTCATGTCAGTGGACCGGGGAGTTAGGGAAAATGGCATTAACTTATGAAGATAGTGGATAACACCTTCTTGTGTATTTATTTTACAGCTTACAAACTGATACTGCTAATAGAACTTTCACAGTGGTATGTTTGTCGAAAATGTAAGCTCGGTTACACAGTGTATGTTGTAATATACCGGGTAGGTAAAAGGTAAAGGGTTCCCGTTACAGGCCCGGTGTGGCCCAGAGGGTAGGTAGAGGTATAGCTCTACTCTTCCATGACCGCAGCACTAGAAGGGGGTGAGTGGTCAGCAGCACTCCCCGGCCGCACTTTACCCCCGGGAAAGACCCGGTTTCCATTTTACAGGAGGCTGGGTGGGCCCCAGGGCCGGTCTGGACGGGCGGAAAATCTCGTCCCCACCGGGATTCGATACCGGACCGCCCAGCCCGTAACTCAGTCGCTATACCGACTGAGCTACCCGGCCCATATACTGGGTAGGGGACAATAAAATGTTCATACCTGAAACTATACCACGTGTCAGGATTTGTAAGTATATTTAACTGTCGCATTTGTCCATACAGCCAGTACCTAGAACGTGAAAGAGATGTTTGTGAACTGGATGTGCAGTTTGCAGTCACAGACACACAACCGACATGTTCGCTGTCTTGGCAAAAGTAAAATAAATAGAAAAATACACTCGGGCGCCCCAGCTTTAGGTACATGTTGAAAGCATCTTCCAGAAATCTGTCATTTCTACGATGTTTTGCGACCATCGCTGTGATTACAGTTTCCGAATATCTGCGCAAGTGCAGCTGGACGCATGTTTAGTGCTGTTGTTCGCCCCGATCTAAGGTCATGGGATTTATTCTTCGGGACGAGGTGTAAGAAGAAGTGTGCCTATAGAATTTGGTGTTACAGCGTCTGAACGCAATATAACGAGACTTACAGCTGCTTTACTCGAGCTACGTTATTATGCGGGGAGTACCTAATGTGCTTATACAACTTCAGAAGTCAGTTCTTCAAAAAAAAAAATTATATAAACAGATTTCCCGAAATAGGTGGTTTTTTAATTTAACTGAAAGATTACACTCAAGAATAAATACATTAACTATGTTATATTCTAATTACAAGACATACTACATTTAAAATACTTTTCCAATCTAGTAACTGTTGAGTTCTTACTGTATGTTAAGTACCAATTCACAAAATGCTCAAAATTTCGTCCATCCGAAATAGCACACTTCTTACAATGGAATGAAGCACATTTTCAAAGGTCCCGACGCGGTTCAGATTGATTTTAGACACACAAAAATTGCGTTGCCGAAGTGCCACTTTATTTCCAATTGGAGCTGAACACACTCGGGGTTTTAAGTGCCCCTTAAAATAAAAATATGCGGGATTGAGGTAGGGTGAACTTGGGGGCTGTACCTAGAGTACACATATTGACATGCAATATTTTCTTTGTTATGGTTTAGGGAACTTACTCCTGAAGTTTGTGGAAACATTCTGGATACACGTTGTAGGATGAAGCTGTGGACGGATTGACATGGACCCAGTATCCCAAGCAAAAAGAAGTTAATATATTATTATTCTTCAATTTAAAAAAGTCTTACCGCCTTGTGTAAACATATAAATTTGTAATGCCGGAATATTTTTGGAAAACATATATTTTGAACCTTTCCCATTTAGATAGTAATTCTGCTCCTGTAGTAAGAGCCAATCTCCAAACTCGTTAACGAGGGGCTCACTGAACCTGTTTTGCTTTTGACAGGTGGGAGAGAGTATCAGTGAGCTACAACAATAGAAGGTTGTAGGAATTTGAAACTGAGACTACTTATGCCTATGCTAATTGTGTCGAGTGCAATTATCAGAGACACTTACCAAGCTTTCAATGTCATTCGAGGTCTTAACACCAGGTTTAGCATTGTGTTATATAGGCGTCTGACTGCTTGGTCTTGACGGAGAGAAGCTGACGTGGAAATAAAGTGCCTCCTCTCTTGCACCATGCGCGTTAATGCAGTAGAAATCAAACAGTTGATTGTGACAACGAGGATTGAAAAATACGTGTGTGTGTGTGTGTGTGTGTGTGTGTGTGTGTGTTTGTGTTAAAAACGTGGCTAACAAAACATACGTAGGATATTATGACAAGTAGCGAAATGGATATTATGATATTAGATTTTCAAGTTCAGAATTGAGTTGAAATCTCTGAGGACTTTTTCCACCTGCGAGTTACTTAGGATGTAAAAATGTTGAAAGGTCCTTACTCTCTTCAGTAGCTGTAAATTACAGCACGAAAGCGTTGCACCATGAGCTTTATTACGTTTCGTGTTACAGGGATTGTCATTGTACTATGGTTTTGTCACATTTTAGGAGGGAGCCTCAACCTCCTGGAGACCTCAAAGCCTCCAGACCTGTACAGGGATTGCTTAACCTTTTAAAGTTTCAAGGAACAGTAGTTCCCTAAATTAACTAGTTGATTTTACGTACGACTAATACATAGAAACTGAATGTCTAAATTTTTTAACTCGGTAAGCCCGCGAATGTTTTATCTATCGCGTTTCATATATTAAGTCATGTACAGTGCCGTGTACAGCGAAGGCATGAGAAATACACTTTAAATATTCCTCGGGACATTGTAAATATTGTACGTACTTAATGTTCGAAATCGAGTGATTTTTTTTCCCCTTGAACACCCTGTCAACTGCATACAACAACTGGAATCTTCTCCCTTCAAGCCGGGCCTGCCCTTTTGAACCAAAGTGTTTAATTGCGTGAATATCTTACTCACTGAGAAGTAAATTTTGCTTCAGGGCTGCGTTGTTGTACGTAAAATATTGTCTGGAATTTTTTTTATTCGAATAGATTTTTCTCCAGAAAACATTCTCATAAATATCCTCGCATAATCACTTTGTTCGTCCACTTGCAAATTGAAATTCTTTCTTACATGATCGGAAGTACGCTGTCATGTAGATAATATTTTTAAAATATCAGGACAGAGATCAGAGACGATCCCTCTTGAAGGCGCTAATGAAAAGTCAGTTTCCACAAAGTGCCGGAAATTTTTTGAGTAGGAACTATACATTAGCTTTTACAATAGTCGGATTCTGGCTCACGGATTTGATTAGTATTTGGAAAATAAAACAGCCTTTCTTAACCTTTTGACGCCTAATGTCAACTATAGTGATCGTACCGCACCGCTAACCCCCAAAGTTGCATTTTACATATTTATTCAACAAATATAGGTACTGAATATTTTAAACATGGTATATACTCTCCGTTTTTTCTCTTCAAAATGCAGTTTGTTTCAAAATTCTAACTTGTTTGGTTCCTGTACTATTCACATTTTGTATACAGAATGTGCTAAAATTAAAAAAATAATTCCGGCGCCAAAAGGTTAAAGCTGGGTGAGCTGGGCTAACCTTAAGTCTATTTCCATATTCTTCGATTTTTCTGAACTCTTTTCAATAAACCGGATACTTATCTGAAACATTTACTTTAATTTTGCATGGACCTTCATGTGTAGTGATAAATCTTACTGGCCGTTTTTGAACTGAATATTTATGAGACCGTGCATCATTAGAACAACGATGTAAACAACCAACAAGATGCAACAAATTCCGTTTATTGATCTTTTTAAATCAGCTCTCCATGTTTCGGGTGACAAACTCGTCCATCCTCAGGAGAACTTTGTGACTGCCAACCGGCAGCAGTATCGGTGCATTGTGCCAAAAGCTGTATATACAGTCACAAAGTTCTCCTGAGGATGGACGAGTTTGACACCCGAAACATGGAGAGCTGATTTAAAAAGATCAATAAACGTAATTTGTTGCATCTTGTTGGTTGCTTATATCGTTGTTTATTGTCCGATTTGACTCACAGCTAACAAATGTGTTTGCAGAGGAACATTCTATGAAAATTTGCACGCTCTTCGCTGTGATAGTCAGCACCGTTATAGGTGTCCTTCACTGTTTTCAGAATAATTCCAAGAAGGGCCCGCAAATGCGTCACAGCTGTTTACTTTCAGATCCCTAACATTCAATATTCACTTTCATTTCTTAGCTGTTTCGACGGACTCCGTCTTTATCTACTTACCCTAATCACCGTATTTATAAATAATTTCCATGCTTTATGTTATACAATATCCATTGATTGAAAGGGGTTTACAGAATGACGGATGAAGAGAAGAGAATAAATTATCAGATACCCTACTAAACTTCCAGTTAACAATGCTAAGTATTATTAAACAAAGATAGATGAACCCTCTGGGACTCTGAAACAATAATATTTTTCAGTGGTTATTGCAAGTGTTAAGCAACATTTTTACAATAATCTTAGGGACTGTATACAAGATGATTTCCTATTGTTCATGGCAACAATTATGTATTGTTGTCACGAAACCCTTAGAGATTCTAGAGCACAAAAATTCTTATCGATTTTGCAAGTGTTACCTAGCATGTGTACCAACCCCTCAGTGACTGTAGAAAGGAAAGGTAAATGCTAAATAGCAATGTGACTAGACCCTTATGGCTTCAAGAAGGAGAAGTCTGCTTGTCGGATATTACAGATGTCGGGTGGCGTAGTAGTAGGACATACCTGGTTAAATGTTACGCAGCGTCTTGAAAACCATTCGCAACAACTGGTTTTTGTGGTTTTATTACAGCGCTTTTCTTTAAATGAGAGGGTAAGATCTGCATGTAAACTACTGTCACGTTCATCATTATCCTTTCCAGTTCACTAATTACAGAATCATTCGACACTGTATAGACTGAGTCTGAAGTAAACAAAGGTTGATATTAAGGACGAGGGTGTGCTGTTAGAGCTACAGTATATTCTTAAGGACCGAAACGGGGTTCAAGAGAGCATCTCAGCTTGCAGCGGGACTCACAAGCTGGAAAGGAATGCTGAGATAAAAAAATCAACTGCCTTGTTGCGCGGGCAAGAATAAAAAAAAAATAAAAGAACAGAATAAATAAGAAGGAAAGAACAGTGTAGCTGTCTCTTCTTGAAGAGGATGTGTAGCACAGGTGCCGAGTGCTGAAGTATACGTTGTTCCACAAATGTTGTAAGCAATGTCTGGCTGTGTGGGTCGAAACTTTTGACGGCTCAAATAATGAAATAGACTAAAAAATTAATTTCAGTAGAAAATAATCAAATTTTTGGCAATTTTGAGGTAAAATTGATATGGCTTTTTTAGTCTTAGTAATCTTAGTTATTAACCAACTTAATGCACAAATTCTTTTTTTTTTGACGTTTTGCTCTCCGTGCATCTCAGTATATTTATCTCAGTATTTAACCAACTTGATGCACAAACTTTTTGTTTTAGAATAAGTTTATTTCATGCCTCTACATGTTTCGAGCACCATGTGCTCATCATCAGGAGGTCAAAATTGCATTACATAGCCTCTGGTATCATCACACCTATAGGTGGCCGTCTCGTGCACAGGTGCACGAGACTTATTCCAAAACAAATATTTTGTGCATCAAGTTGTTTAATTACTGAGATAAATAAGCACAAATTCTTGTTTTATAATAAGTTTAGTAAATGCCTCTACTTGTTTCGAACACTATGTGCTCATCATCAGGAGGTCAAAATTGCATTACACCGCCTTTGGTATCATCACACCTATCATCAGGAGGTCAAAATTGCAATACGCATCCTTTGGTATCATCACATCTATCATCAGGAGGTCAAAACTGCATTACACAGCCTCTGGTATCATCACACCTATAGGTGTGATGATACCAGAGGCTGTGTAATGCAATTTTGACCTCGTGATGATGAGCACATGTGCTCGAAACATGTAGAGGCATGAAATAAACTTATTGTAAAACAAAAATTTTGTGCATCAAGTTGGTTAATTACTGAGATAAATCAGCACAAATTCTTGTTTCATAATAAGTTTAGTAAACTCCTCTACATGTTTCGAGCATTATGTGCTCATCATCAGGAGGTCAAAATTGTGTTATACAGCATCTGGTATCCTCACACCTGTAGGTGGCCGTCCGGTGCAGAGGATATGGTTATTACGGTAGAGACCAAACGATTTCTGATGGGATTAGTGTAAAGGTTGGTTATGATATTGTATTAGGCGGTGACGCCTGTATTGGAGGTTCTATGTTATGTTCTTTAGTTAAAACCTAAGATGCTTGGCAACTCCGCTCTGCATCCGCCATCATGTACAGTGAACGAATTATGAACCTAATCTGTAGGCTGCAGTGTTTCGATATGGATATTGATGGACTTCAGCATATTAGGCATAGTGGCTCAGTTAAACTGCCTAGTGATAAACCGATTGGCGCAGCCTTGTTAACATCGTACTGATGGGCGGTTGCGCCTGAGTAAACTACCGCCATCACCACTTGTAATGACCCGTGATAGTTAACAACATCGATATGTGACGTGGGTTAAATAAACAAATGCCTGTAACGTATAGTCTTGTGATTGTTGTGGACGCTACCTTTTAATGGAAGGTAGTAATAATGGGCCACTGGCGGTTCGGAACTAAAGGTTATCGACTTCTGTCAAAGTAAATTTAAGGTGAGAGGCAGTTTATATGATCTTTATATATTTTAATTCTGCTCACCTCTGCAAAGCAGTAATTTAGTTTAAAATTTACATTTACCAACACATAAATATTCACGTAGCAGGAAAGAGCTAGCTGGTTCCAAATGCCTTCTGTCTCGTCCGAATTTTTGTTATCACAGGGCGATGTTGCTCTGTAATAGTAATAATAATAATAATAATAATAATAATAATAATAAGTGTGTGCAAAACTATGCTTCAACATATGCAAGGAGATAGGGGTAAGCTGAACAAAAAACATTGGTATGAACATGTTCCAATAGACGTTGCAATCTCAGGAGAAAGAAATGTGATTAAAAGAGAAGTCGAGAAGATTCTAAAATATAAAGACCTTACAATAGAAACACAGCGCATGTGGTATGTAAAACCAAAGGTGGTACCAGTAATAATAGGGGCGACTGAGACTATTTCAGAGTCATTCAGAAAATACGTGAGCAACATACCAGGGAAACATGAAGTCAAGGAACTACAGAAAACAGCCATATTGGACACTACACACACACTTCGGATAGTACTAATGTAAAAATACAATAGGTTCAACACTGAAACTAACTATATAAACAACATGAATAGTAACAACAGAATAGCTGCAACACTGTATTCCGTAGAGACATAGTTTTTCTCAGGAATTTAAGTATAAATACCCTGCATAAAGAAGATGATGATGATAATGATAATAATAATAGTAATAATAACTGGAACCTTTTCCAAATCATTCAAAAAATACAAGAACAACATACCAGGAAATCATGAGCTACAGAAACTACATGAAACAGCCACACTGGGCACTGCACACATACTGCGGAAAGTAAAAGGTAAAGTGATCCGGTTACAGGGCCACTGTAGCCCAGAGGGTGGGTAGAGGTATAGCTCTGCCCTTCCATGACCGCGGCACTAGAAGGGAGTGAGTGTTCAGCAGCACGCTCTGGCCGCACTTCACCCTCGGGAAAGACCCGGTACCCATTTTTCGGGAGGCTGGGTGGGCCCCAGGACCGGTCTGGACGGGCGGAAATTCTCGTCCCCACCGGGATTCGATCACTGCGGAAAATGCTAAGGCAAAAATTTAAAACATTCAACGTTGGAATTAACGTTACATGTACCATAACACTACACACAAACTGCAACACTATGTACCGTAGAAACACAGTTTGTTTCTTGTATATGACTGTAAATGCGCTGCATAAGGGTGACAACATGTAATAATGATAACAACAAATAACATTATGGACTGCTTTTGTCATTAACCTTTAGACGCCTAACGTCAACTATAGTTGACGTGCCGCACCACTAACCTCTAAAGTTGCATTTTATATATTTATTCAACAAATATATGTACCGAATATTTTAAACATGGTGTATACTCTCCTTTTTTTTTCTCTTCAAAATGTAGTTTTTTTTCATAATTCTAACGTATTTGGTTCCTGCATTATTCACATTTTATATACAGGGTGTGCTAAAATTAAAAAAATAATTCCGGCACCAAAACGCTAAATATGATGGAGGTAACTGATAGTCATTGCACCGAATTATGTACAATGTAGTATAAAAATAAACCACACATCAACATAAAATGTATTAAATTTTCTTTATTGTTTCCTGAATGTTAGAATCGTCACAGCAATGCGAAACGGAAATAAATGACCTAATTCAGCAATTGCTAATTTGTGGCACCCACTAACCTCACTGCAGAGACAATAACACGTACTGAAGAGCATAAGTTAAATTATTTTTCTAGGTACTAAATATCTGAAGTCTTCTTTTAGACGATTAGGGGCTGAGAGAGACGAACGCCTCTTCGGGCACCCATTGGTAAGTGAGACGTGCCGTGTCATCAGAATCCCTTCTATAGACCGCGTTGTTTTGTCTACCTCGCAAAGCTGATGCTGAGAGCCACACTTCAGCAGCCGTTACCTGTAGCACTGCTGATGATAAGAACTCAAGTCTCACGAGCTATTCGCTTTACTTCTCCATGGGAGCGCGAGACTTCCATTGTGTATGCAACACAAATATAAATTAAGCTCCAGAGGTCTATTGTTTCTAAGGCTGGTGGTTGAAGAATTAAATGCTTCATATTTTAACTCACGGTAAGACGGAGCGAGGAGGCAACAGAATACAGGGTTTACACTTATATGTATATAAGACAGATGCAACACATCATACATTTGGGAAAACAAAACGTACAGTCGGATGTCGAAATACTAATTATTTATAAATGTTATCCGTATTTTGCGTTAACCTTTCGGCGCCGGAATAATTTTTTTTAATTTTAGCACACCTGTATATAAAATTTGAATAATACAGGGACCAAATACGTTAGAATTATAAAACAAACTGCATTTTGAAGACAAAAAAAAAATGGAGAATATATACCATGTTTAAAATATTCAGTACCTATATTTGTTGAATAAATATATAAAATGCAACTTTAGAGGTTAGCGATGCGGTAGGACCATTATAGTTGACATTAGGCGTCAAAAGGTTAAATATTATTTATTGTAGGGGACCGCGGTGGCACAGTGGTTAAGGTGCTGTGCTACAAATCGGTAGGTCGCTGGTTCGAGCCCTGCTGGTGTCATTGGAATTTTTCACTGACATAAAATCCTTCCGATCGCACTATGGCCCTGGGGTCGACTCAGCCTGTAACAGAAATGAGAACCAGGAGTATTTCCTGGGGGTAAAGGCGGGCGGTGCGCAAGGCTTACAACCTTACCACCATCCTATGCCGTTGTCATGAAATATGGGAACCTTAACTTCCTGGAACCCTCTGGGCCAATCCAGGCCTGTAACGAGACGGCTTTACCTTTATTTTTATTTATTGCTTGAGGGAATCACAACAAATTGTCTGATTTTTGCAAACACGTCGGTAACAGTGGTAGTTAACGGTGTCGTTTCTTTAGAAAATGTCTTTAAAAACCTTTCGCGTTCAGCCTGTTGTGAATGTAAAGTACCTGGTTATTGAATCTGATGTTTATTGGACCGTGCATCATTATGATAACTGAAGAAATAAAACCAAATAGATGCCACTTATTATTTTATTGTACTTCTTATCGGCTTAACATGTTTCGGGCATTAGTATGCCCATCATCAAGAGCTCGCGACTATGATGTTGATTACCACATCGGTCGTTTCGGTCTTGGTTTGCTGCAGGTTGGAGGTTAGGTGCGGTTAGGCTGGAGCAGTGCCTGAAACATGCTGAGCCTATAAGAAGTACAATAAAATAATAAGTGGCATCTAGTTGGTTTATCATTCTTCAGTTACCTGAATATTATTTTTTGCAAAAAAAAAAAAACTTGCTGGAGCCGCACCAGTGAAATGTGAGACTCGCTTTGTGGCTACTCCAGCCCTATAACTTCCCTTTGTTTTAGCGTGTTCAACAGATCTTATATATACTTTGTTAAGTGTATGTATATATATATATATATTTATATATTTATACAGTGAATTTCCTAGATAGTTCGCTCACGTAAAAAGAAATTCTGCTCTAAGGTTTTGTGCCCTTGCCACGATTGGGATCTTCGGATGCGCTCACTAAACAGTTGTTGGTTAATGTAATAAATAAGTACATTGATACAGGGTGGTGTTAGGTGTTCATTATTTTTACATCTACATGCAATTGGTTGCACCGTGTGAACTGTTTTAAATGAAGTAGTAAGGGAAATTGAAAGTAACAGGTTCAGGACCTTCTGAACCTACACGCAGGCCTTATCCTCATATAGGACGCAAGTACCGCTACCACCAAATGGCTGTACTTCGTATATTTTGGCAACCAATATATGTGTTCTATATTTTGGACACATGCTGCACAATCTCCTATTTTTCTCCTAAATATTTTTTTTTTTGTTTTTGGTTCATAAAATATTCACATTTTACGTAAATAATGTGCTAAAGTTTAAATGTCAAGCCTCACTGCCAAGGTCTGACTTGTTAGTCAATCGTACCAAATGGAACGGTTAATTATTAGTTAAGACGTTCCGCTGTGTTATCGTATCAGTCGACACAACTAAGTACATAGCATTTCATGCAACATTTTTCGACCTTGAAAACGTCATCATGAGGCTAGAATACTTGTTATAAAACACAAAGGAGGCACACAATCGCTTTTTCGTAGAATTGAGGCCCCAATTTTACAAATCATGTTTGCCATGCTACAGTTCAGTATGGTTTACATTTAAAATGGCTTGGAAACAGTAAGGACATTGGTGATGCAGAGTGGTAGAATGATGTAGATAATATTCAGTTCTCCAGGATCGTTTCCCAGGGGAGACACAATGTTTATATTCAGTCTGAGCTGAGCTGTCGTGTTAGCAGTACTGGTGTCACTTCTAAGAGGGAACGGTTAAGACGGAGACAGTCGCATTTAATGACGTAATGTTATATATATATATATATATATATATTGCGTGTCCTGTGTTAGAGAGTGTTCATAAAATATAACAAACCAACAAAAGCACATCAATAAAATATATTTTATCATACATTACATTCACCGATAAGAGGCAGAAGCGAAAAAACATTTCGGTGAATATAATGTATGATAAAATATATTTTATTGATGTGCTTTTGTTGATTTGTTAGGTAATAATCTCTTATGGTGAGGCGTTATGACCAACGAAACCGCCGACCTGGGCGGGGGGGGGGGGGTAAGGAGGTCATTTTTATTGAAATAAATAGGGTGACAAAGTTGTTGTCTTACAATAATGTAAAAATGTGGTCGTGTTTTGATGTGGTTGAAAATGAACAGTATCGAGGAGTGAGGATTTGATATACGGAGAGTACAGAAAAAAACTGTGTAAGGAGAAAATCCATAATTTGCTCCTTCAAGAAGTACCGTTAGAATGAAGAACTGAAGGACGGTCATGCAATTCAGGGGAGTGATGTGAGACGCTGTTATAAAATTTCACTCTAAAAATTCAAAGGGAGAAGACCAGTTGATTCGTCTAGAACTACATGTATAAAATAGCTTTAAAACCTAATCTTGATTTGACGTTCATAGAGCCGTGCATTGTGGTATATTTCTATAGTAAAACCAACCAGATGCACCAATGTAACAAATTATTTTATTTTGGAATGACTCTCTACGTGTTTCGGACGGTCTTTCCGTCCATCATCTTGAGTTCAAGACTGTACATACAGCAATAGTCATAAGTCAAACAGATACTGCTGTGTGCTTGCTAGCAGGCAGACAGCAGTATCTGTCTGACACATGCCTGTTGCTGTCTTGAACACCTGATGATGGACGGAAAGACCGTCCGAAACATGTGAAGTGTCATTCAAAAATAAAATAATTTGATACAATGGTGAATCTGGTTGGTTTTACTATAGAAACCTAATCTTGATGTAGCAAGGCGTAAGATTAAAGACTGTAAGTCAATATATAAAGACATTTTAAATTATGAACTTGCTAACAAAATGTCACGTTCTTTAAAAAGAGAAGAATTTCTTGATCCTATATGTGCCTCTCCATATCCTATTGCATCCTGCTCTGCTTTGTGTGTATCATTACATTTTATGTCGTGGGTAATACGTAGCTGGTATCAGGATTAATATTAATATTGTTACAATTCAGAATATAAGTCCGTGATACCTTCGAAAGACTAGGCGTCTCGTACAATTCTTATGGAACATCCTGACCACGCTAGCAGACACCAACGAGCTAGAATGATAAGTACCTATTGCGTGTATACAGCGTTGAGATACTCCTGATAATGGACAGTGGACATATCCGAAACATGTAGAGTACTTTATCAAATAAATATGGGAAATAGTGCATCTCGTTGGCTTTCATTATAAGAATACATCACCGTCCTCTGAATGTCAAACGTCTCGTACAATGTTAGCATTTTCTTTATTTATTGTTAAGTTAGGGTGCGCTGTAAGAGCCTGTTGAAATTGTCGTGCTAAAGATAACGGCCGATACATGTCTGATCGTATTGTACAAGTATTGTACAAGTATTGTACAAGTATTGTACAAGTATTGTACAAGTATTTTAGGCACAAAACAACTTTCCACTGTAGCACGATAAATTACTGCGCTTTCCCATTTCATGCAGCTTGATATTTGTCACCTCTCATATGACGCTAAACTGAACCGCAATTTGGAGGATGTCGCACGGTAAGCGATGAATCGTTCGATCATGTCATGTAACCTGTTACATTTTCTTCTCCGTTCTTTTGAATCAGTTTCAGATTCGCAAGTGTATATATATATATATATATATATATAAAAACTGTAACACGGTTCGCTAAATCCTACGCGGAACGAGTGGGTTGGTATAAGTCCCTGGAGGTGGGTTAATAATATTGAGTTGTAATTACAATTTGACCTCCAGAAGCTGCGTATCGTCTGGGTGTTGCTGTTATTCCGAAACGGAGATTTTGTTGTTCTGCTCCTTAATCTTTTATATCCTCTGATACCTTCTCGGTCTCCACTTATTATCAGTCATTTATTCTCTTTTATTGTGGTTTTTATCTGAGTACATAGCTGTTTAGTCCCCGGCATCTTATTGCGGAGCCTGGAATTCGATCTCAGGCCAGCTTGTATAGGATTTATGGTGAGTAAAGTAGCATTGGGGACAGCTATAGTCCTAATAGTTTAGTTTCACCATCATCTACCATAACCGCTGTGTGATCTTTGCAGCCGGGAGACCTGTTAAATGAAACAATTTCTTTCTCTCTGATTAAAGCTTATTAGGTACTTCTTTTTTCGGATTTACGATATAAGACTTACTTCTTTAAAAAAAAACTACCTGTAATATGCATGCGCTTATATTTTCGTCCGTCCATTTATTCTCTGATTCACTTACGGAGAATATTTTTGTTATTTACACAAATTTATTAACCGATTGCTGTCGGATTCCGTACTGTCTTTAAACTACGTGTCGCCAAAAGCTGTCACTTCTTATTTTCCTACTGAAATGAATGATAGGTTGTATGTGCGAAATTCTGACCTGTAGTTGTGTGTGAGTTGCCTAACATTAGTGTGTTTCTGAGAGAAGCATCGGGCCTTCATTGTTGACAGATTGAATTTTCCCACTTCTTCAATAACCACCACTGGTTCACCGGCTTCAACCCACATTTAACGTAATAATTTTGTGGCCTTATCACGTTCTGTAAGTTTCAAAACATTAATATTTTAAGTGGGTTAATAAGGCTATTTGAAGAAGAGTTGTTCCCTCTGTTTTCCATCACACTGTCTAAAGTTTAGAGGTGAGGCTTCATGTATTCTTTATTTCTCCAGTAGCTCTTGCGAACAGTTAACTTCAACTCGGTTCGCATTTACCCCACCAAATACAGGGCTGCATCCTCCCTAGACAGGAGACTTATCCAAAGCCGATAATAGACATGACAGAAAAAAATCTTCTTATTCTTGTAATAAAACCAACTAGATTACTAATTTCTCAAATTTATTTTTGGAATAAAACACTACGTGTTTCGGACAGTTCCTCTGTCCGTCAACAGGAGTTTTTCATTGTACACACAACAATGGTATATGTCATACAGCTTATGCTGAAAGCTTGCGAGCAAGCTTTCAGCATAAGCTGTATCACACGGCCGCTGTATTTGTAGTAATTGTGGCGCGAAATTAACAGTTATTAAGTTCAGATACTATTTTCATGACTTCCTTAACGTTTCTTGTGAAACGGGTTTAACCCTTTAAACGCCGAGTTAAATCCCATCTGCCATCTGCTGGCATTAATAGCTCACCATATTCTCCACGTTAGCAGGATAAGGGTTAATGTCTTGTAAAACCTTGAATTCTGGTAAGCATGTACCAGTTAAAATATGTTTCCATGAGCTACACGTACATGACAGTCACATGTACTAAACAAAGAAGCAGTCGCTATAAATGTGAACCTTTAATATGAAGTTTGTCATGGCTTGCTTCTGAATGTTTATCATACCCATTATTTGTTGTCCTGTACTACCACTTCGAAGTGGTTGAAGAAGTTCGCCGTGCTGCAGCGACAACAACTCCGACAGACTTGTCAAGCAGAAGATCTAAATACACTATTGCAGGCGTACTGAAAAAGAATGCTTTAATAATTGAGGCATAGGGATCATCACATAAACAGAATTTATAACAGTGAAAATTCTGTTTCTGGTTTTCTTCCTCCTGTTGCGACCGATGTTTAAAAGCACCCCATATAAGTGGTAACGTATCGGACAACGTGCATGTACCGCTGTTCTGTTTCTAAGCAATCTTCTTCTTGTCCCTCAAACTTTAGATTGGTTGGCAGCTTTCCATCTGGATTTGTTGCAAGCCATTTTTTTTCATTAATGTATAACTGTCAGCTTCTGCGCTTCTGGCGACGTGCTTTAAGTATTGTAGTCGAGGTCTTCTCGCGGCCTTTTTTCCAAATGTTGCTCCTTCAAGGATGTTTACTACAAATTCGTTATGCCTAATTGAAAGTCCTATCCATGAGTGGCGTCTATTGTCTAAATTTTTAAAAGTAACCTTTCTTCTTTTACCCTTTGAAAAACTTCGTCATTCGTTATTCTATCTATCCATTTTATTTTTAACAATCTTCTCCAGCACCTTGTTTCAAATGCATTTATAATCTTCTCTTCATTTTTTCCTAGGGTCCATGTTTCTAATCCACAAAGAGGAACATTCCAAATACAACTTTTTATAATTTTCTTTTTCATTTCCAAACTAAGGTTATTCGAACATAGTACATTCTTTTGTTAACAAACATAACTTTAGTTTATTTAATTCGTTGTATTATATCTTCTTTATTTTTCCCATTTTCTGTAATTATACGCTAAGCAATCAAACAAGTTCTAATATTTGAAATGATATATTAGGTATATAGAAGACTTAATGTGTCCCGTGGAAGTACTCTTAATTAATAGAAAACCCGTGTAATTTATTTAGTTATTAACTGCAATTGGGTTGTTACCCGGTGGCAGTGGTTATTGTACATGTAAACAAAACATGAAATTGGTTACTACTAGATTTAAGTCGGGAGGACTACATGAGAAGCATGTAGTGGCAACTTGGAATTTTGGGAGCCATCTCAGCATTTGTTTATAGACACAGGGAAACCAAGAAAAACCTGTGTCGAGATGGCCGGTCGCAGGACCTTCCGAGTACTGACTTCTAGCCAGCAGTCCGACATCTAAAGTACAAAAAAAAACAACAATGCACACACAGTACAACAAATACACATAAGATGACAACAATACACACAAGACAACTACAACAATACACACAAGACAATTACAACAATACACACGGCCAACCAACAACAATTACACACAAGACAACTTAAAACTAGCAACAATACATGCGAGACAAATTAGTATACAACATGTACAGAAGGTAAAAATACCCAAGTAAGAGAGTACTGTGTTCAGTTTATTGTAATTGTTTTTTTTAATCATTAGTTCACTCACGCTTTCACCCCAGTCCTTCACTTCTCATCACTTACTACTCCTATAAACCTTTTCCATAAAGACTCGTCCTCCCCCTCCCTATACTGCGCACTTCACTTCGTCATATTGTTCCTTTTCTGGATAGCAAGTTTGATGATAATGAAGAGTGCTTCAGTTTGTCTTTCGTCAGTACAGCAATACCACTTGAGAGGTGGAAGGTTATGCTATGTTATGTTATAATATGTGTTTTTAGTGAATTCTGTTAAGAATGCACGTAGGAGATGACGAGGTCGGACTTCTTATAAACATTTCCATGTGGAAGTGTTTATTAGAATTCCGATGCAAGATTCAGAGCAGCGGGAAGATAGGCACTTAAAAAGCAATGCTTTAAAACTTCAAGGATAAGCATCGCCGTCATAAAAGCCATCTACGTGTTTCCACTCCGAGACGCTAATATTAAACTCATGTTACTTGGTCTTACTTCCGTATGGTTCATTTGTAAACATCTCGCTACCTCCCCTTACGTCTCTATATTTGTCAGGATATTTCTGCACTATGATATTTCCGTTCCTCTCAGATGTATTCTCTTCGAGCTGTGCATGGTTAACACATTATAACGTTCGTGGTTTAAATATCCACAGGCAAAGTTATTTTGAATTCATCAGAGTTCAAATATGGTTAAAATTTTACCGATAACCACGTGGTTTCAGTCTCAACACGTTGCTGTGTTTTCGTTTCGTTTCCTTTCCTTTCTTTATACAACTGGCTAGTTGTAGAAGAGGGGTGAGTGTGAGTTCCTTGAAACCACTTCCTAAAATTTTGGGATAAGCAGTAGCACGGTTGGTTGAGGCACTGCGTTGCAAGCTGGAAGGTCGTGGGTTCGAGTCCCGATGTTGTCATTGGAATTTTTCATAGACGTAATTCTTCCGGCCGCACTATGGCCGTGGGATCGACTCAGCCGCTAACAGAAATGAATATCAGGAATATTTTCTAGGGGGTAAAGGCGGCCGGTGCTTAGGGCTGACAACCTTACCACATTTATGCGCCGATTATCTTGAAATCTGGGAGCCTCAAACTCCTGGAATACTCAGGGCCTGTCCAGGGCTGTAATAAGAGTGCTTTTACTGCCTGAGATTTAACGGAAGAATGTTGAGCACTGGCGGAATGATATTTGGCAAGGAAAACCCGAAACACTCGTAAACTTCCTGCCCAGTGCCACTGTGTTTACCCCACATTCCACATGGAATACCCCGTGATTGAATACGTGCCTTCGCGGTGAGAAGCTGGCGGTTAACCCCCTGAGGCTTGGCACGGTCACAGATTATGTAAGCCATAACAGTGACGTTTGCATAAGTCTGTTTACTTGCAACAGAAATCTGTGTAAGTCCGTTTCATTTTTATTTGTTTCCCGAAGCGTCGAATGGTCCAGCTGCAGCCATACAACAAGTAAGCGCCATTTCAGAAGACTTACCCAGATTAAGGAAGCACATGTGACACTTTAACAACAACCAAGTCCTGTTCTGAGCAAAGTATTTCGGCCCTGCTTTCTTGTCTTCTGCGCAGTATTTGCCTGTGAAACGTCAATTTTTTGCTACCATATTACCTGACGTCATATCCCAGAATACAGTAGGTCAACGGTAGCCGCTTGAGAACTTCGAAATTTTCACTGAGATCTTTCTCGTTGTACTTACTTGTCTTATATTAAATGACAGTTTCCAATGACAGCAGTAAATTAATTGCTCTTCGTCCGTACAGATATTGTTGTATCCGTTGCGGACCCGATGAGGAACGTATCTTAGATGTCGTTCCCAGGGAGGACGGAGCTCGTAACTCTGGTTAAGACGGGGAGTCGGGCAGGTCGCACACACACTCAATAATCCC